>Ga0116119_1000048_pt1 | contig 114539 bp, 97 predicted proteins | sample June2015DPH_11_1_2_FD_89791 | JGI IMG/M metagenome (GOLD analysis project Ga0116119, IMG submission 89791) | Peatland microbial communities from SPRUCE experiment site at the Marcell Experimental Forest, Minnesota, USA - June2015DPH_11_100 | ecosystem: Environmental > Terrestrial > Soil >...
AAGTGGGAAGCCCGTCGTGGTCACCGTGAAGGTTCCTGCCTGGCCCACCGTGAACGTGGTGCTGGCGGCGCTGGTGATTGCGGGGGCCTGGCCGATCGTCAGCGTGAAGTTTTGCGTGGCATTGCTGCCCACGCCATTGCTGGCTGTGAACGTGATGGGGAAAGTCCCCGTAGCCCCCGCAGTCCCGCTCAGTGTCCCCGAGTTGTTCCCATTGTCCACGAACGTGACTCCGGCCGGCAGCGTCCCGGACTCCGTGAGGGACGCCGTCGGAACGGCTGTCGCTGTCACCGTGAACGATCCCGCTACACCCGCCGTGAACGCGGTGCTATTGCCGCTGATGATTGCCGGGGCCTGGTTGACCGTGATGCTCAAACTCGGCGACGTGGCTGACTGGTGGCCCGCTCCAATCGTGCCGGCCAGGCCCACGCTGGAGTCCGTTACCGTCACGGTGAAACTTGAAGTTCCGGTGGCAGTGGGCGTCCCCGTGATAGCCCCGGTACTGCCGTTCAGGTGCAGTCCTGCGGGCAACGACCCGTTGTTGGAATACGTGAGCGCCCCGGCGCCTCCTGTCTCCGCAATTGTCTGGTTATAAGCCACGCCCACAATGCCGTTGGCAAGCGTCTGGGCCGAGATCGCCGGCGGCGGGCTAACCACGATATTGACCGAGGCCGCCTTGGTGGCATCGGCCACGGAAGTGGCCGTGACCGTCGCGGTGATGTTCGCCGAGCCGCTGGTAGGCGCCGTGTACGTCACCGGGCTGCCCGTCGTGGCGCTCAATGTGCCGCCTCCGGTGACGGTCCAGGTCACGCCCTTCGCTAACGAATCGTTCGCAACCGTCGCCGAAATGCTCAGCGCTTGACCTTCATCAATTGCCTGCGCGGCGCTTGGCGACAACGTAACCGCGATCGGAGGCGGCGGCGTAGGGCCGCATCCAGAAATAAGACCAACGGCGATTAATGCAACCACTAGCAACCTTTTCATCGAGATCTCCTATTGGGACTCGCAAATCCTCTCACGGAGCTTCAGCCCCTCTTTCGGGGCGAGCATCCGTTTCGATTCGCTGCGGGACCCAGCTATGCCCGTTGGGCGAGACACACCACTTGTGGAGCTATCAGAACAACAGGGTAGGCGACGAGCTGGGACATGGCCTCGCACACATACTGGTTGTCCTCCGCGTATGCGTCAATAGGACAACAAGCCCATGTTTCCATCCTCAATATGGTCTCTTTGGACATAACCGCGCCGCACTCAGCCTTTCGCTCCAACTTTGGATTCAAACGTGTCCCGCGAGAAGCGCTATTGTGCTGGAGCGATGTAGGCGCGGCGGCAATCGACGCGGAAGGTGGAGGCGGTCTTTGTGAACGCGGGCTGCGCCGCGCTGAGCTCGACGCGCACTTCAAGTCGATGCACGCGCCCGTCGCGTGCCGTGGGCGCAAATCCCAAGCTGTACTGGTGCCGCACGAGCGTCGCGATTTGCCGATACGCGGCCTGAAACTCCTGCGCGTTGCGAGGAAAGAAGGCGCGGCCGCCGCTGGCATCGGCAATCGCTTTCAGCGCGCGGTCGGCCTCTTCAAAGCTGACAGGCGGCGCGGCGTTCGGGGCATTCTTCCTTTTCTTCTCGCTGGAGGGCTCGCGCAAGATGCCGCCGAGCGCGACCGCGTACACGGTCACGCCGCTTACATGCAGCTGTTCGATCGAACGCGCCCAGTGCTCGGGTGCGGACGTATCCACGCCGGTCGAGAGCAAAACGATGGAACGTTTGCCAAGACCCCGCCAGGCGATCGCGCTTTCCAGCGCGTCGGCGAGGTTCAGATCGCCCATGCCGAGGTTGAAGCGCAGACTGTCCAGCGCGGCTGACACCATGCGCTTGTCTGTTGTGAACCCCAGGACGCTCGCCGCCTTGTCCATGTAACTGGCCACAGCCACGCGATCGTCGGGCGCGAGGCCCTGCAAGAGGGCGTACGCGGCCTGGAGGTGCTCGTCCCGGAGAATATAGACGGCGGGTCCGATCTCGACGAGAAGCAGTACCTGCGCGGGAGCATCGTTGGACGCGAAATAGGAAACAGGCTGCTCGAGTCCGTCGTCGAAAACGTGGAAATCATCTTTGCGCAGGCTTTCGGCGAAGCGGCCCTGCGCATCGGTGACCGTGACGTCGACGCTGACGACCTCGACATTTGCACGAATGGAAGGCGCCTGCAGCTCGGAGCCCGCCTGGGCGCGCGTTGCCGGGACACAGCACACGGCATAGAGAAGGATTGCGGCTGGCGCAGCGCTCCGGAAGCGCCTACTGAATCCAGCCATCAAAGTGGACGCCATGCGCGTCCTTCCACGACGCGCCGGCCGTTGTGTGGAGGTGGCGCCTCAACACATCGGGCTTGAAGAGTTCCAGAACCTTGGTCTCCTGGGATGCGTCGCCCTTGGCCGCTTGAGCCGACTTTACCTGTTCGAGCATGTGGCCCAGAGCCGCGGCCCAGTTCACGCGCGAAAAGTCCGCATAGCTGATACCGATCACCTTTTCCGGAAAGTGCGAGCGCGCCTGTTGGAACCCAGGTTCTGAAGCGAGCCTGGGACTTCCGGCCGCCTTCCCGGCTAGGAGCGTGTGCAGCGTCTCTGCCTGAAGCGAGCCCAGCAAAAAGTTCGGCGTCAAGGCCACCCAGAACTTCGTTTGCGCTGTGCCCGCAGCCTTCTGGTTGCTAAAGGAAACTCCCAGGAAGGTTGTGTCGCCCTCGTCGCGCTCGTCGGAGATCGCCACGCGGTCGCCCGCAAGTGTCGCGAGTGAATGCACGAGTTTCAGTCCGTCCGGTTTGCTGGTGATGCCGAAGGCGTAAACGTTGCCGCTCGGGTCGAAGTCGTCTCGGCTGGTGAAAGATGCATACTCTCCGCTGAACACGCGCAGACCGCTTTCGAGTGGCATGCCCAACTTCATCGCCGCCATTCCTTCCACCATGGGAATCATTCCCGCCTGGTTGGGAGGCAGGCTGGCTTCCAGTGTGTTGCGCAGTATGTGGTAAAAGTTCAGAAGGTCGAACTGTGAGGCGTTGTAGGAGACCGCCGTCGCGGGAACCAGCGTCAGCGACGCCATCCGCGCGCTGCCGTCCGGCACGATGTCGAAGAGTGTGCCTGCGCTTGCGTCTCCGAGGATGGCACCGTGAAACCTCGTCTCCGCGCGATCGAAACTCACGCTGGCGCAGACCGCATGAATCGCCTCGGTGTGCAGTCCCTTGACCAGCTCTTGGACTTGGGCGGCCTGTGGCCCGTGAATTGAGCCGGCCAGTGCGGCGAGGTCGGGAACCCGCAAGAAGAATTCCAGAGTATTGCCGGGCAGAACTTCTCTCTGCGCCTCCGCGAAGGCGCTGCTCTCACCCAACAAGCCGACGACCTTTGCTCCCTTTGGCAGACGGTCGAGAATGTCCCCGAGGGTAGCTTCGTCGGTGGCAATGACGAGTTTGCCTGGGAGGAACGCGCGATAGGTCGTTCCGCTCTTGCGCACGACCTTCTCGGCACGGACCGAACCGATCGTGACGGGGGAGATCTGCGGAGGTTCCGCTTCCGTCTTGTGCAGCCTGTCTAAGAACGCGCGTGCGAGGGCTTCGTTGCCCGAATCGTCGTAGACGGCGAAGACCTGTGTGGGACTCGGTTTGTCCGAAGCGTCATTTGCACCGGAAGCGGAGCCGGGCAGCCGCAACAACACGCCAAAGATCAACGGTTTTTCGAGAAGAGGGAGAAACCGTTGGAAATCCGCGGCAGTCCAGCGGGCGCCCTTGCCTTCTTTCTCGTTTCCGCCCGCCCTGCTCTCAAACAGCGCTGCTCGCACCGGCGCAAAGTCAGGATCGTTCCAGAGGGCAAGAAGCGAGTTCTTCTGCGCGGAATCGGGCTGTAACTTCAGGCCGCTCGATCTGATGTAAAGGAGGGTCTCCGCCGGCAACTTGGCCGGATCGATCGGCGCCTGGGCAAACGCGGGCGCGGCGATGAGAAAAAGGACGGCTAAACGGCTGAAGCCACGCATTCTGGATCTCCTTTAATCGGCGCCGCGCACGGTCAGTGGGCCGTGAGCGGCTCGATGCATGGTACCGGGACTTCGAGAAGACAAAAAGCCCTGTCCCGCGCAATGTTTCCAGAGCGCGAAACAGGGCTTTCAGCTTGTATTTCGACAGCCGGCCTTCAGGACTGCGGTTTGGCCGCAGCAGCTTCCTTCGGCGTCGAAAGGTAGCCCGTGACCTTGTCCTTGGTCACCTCGAACACAACGATTTCATAAGGCGCGGAACGTGCGGCGCCCTTGAGCAGGAACTGCACGGGCTCGCCGGCGGTCTTATCCTTCTTTTCGATGGACTTGTCGTCGGCAAAGACCGTCATGGTGTAGCGCTGCTTCTTCGCGTCGGCCTTTTCCAGCTTGAGTTGGATCGGCCCGACGCGCTCGGCGCTCTTCGCCTTGGCCAGGGTGAACTCGAAGTAGTTGCGCTCGCCGCGGCGCTTCAGTTCCTCGAGATCGCCTTGGTTGCGGGCGATGAGGCCGCTCATCACGCCCATATCGCCGAGCGCGCGCTCGAGCTTGGACTTGGTGGCTTCGAGATCGGTCCGGGTGTCGGCGATGTCCTTCTTCGCGCCGCCGACTTCGGTGGCCACGGCGCCGATTTTCTCTTCACTTTCCTGCTTGACCTGGGAGAGTTGCGCGGTTTGCCGCTGGTCGGCGGCCACCTGCTCCTTGCGGATTTCTTCCGCGCGGCTCTTGGCCCGCGCGAGATCCGCTTGGGTCATGCCGAGCTTCTGCTCGGTGATGTCCACGTGCCCCTTGACCTCGGCCAAACGTGCATTGGCCTGATCGAGTTGCTGCGTGAGCAGCTTGTTCTGGTCTTGCGCCTTGGCGAGGCCGGCTTCGAGCTTGCTTTGTCCCGAATAGCCTACGTACGCAACCACGACGACGGCCGCGACCAATACGATGAGAACAGCAATGATCCACCTGGGAGTCCCGGCGTTTTCGTAGCGTTCCGACTCGTGCGCGCCAGGCACGTTGGGGGTAGTACTCATCAAGCCTCCTTGGGCCTCCTTGATTCTGCGCGCGTGAGCGCGTGATTCCAGAGGGGGGAATGGCCCTGTGCCGCGAGATTATGCCTTGCCTGAGCCGATATGTCCATGCCTAAAGGCGTTTTCGGCTCCGGCCTCGCCCGCGACCCTGGAGCGGCCAGCGGGCCCGCACGGTGGTCGTCAACCCTCCCCGGGGAGTGAATTCGCCGTGGACGACACACCACTCCGGCTTGGTGGCCTCGACGATATCTCGCAGCATGCGGTTCACCGCGTTCTCGTAAAATATGCCGAGGTTGCGATAACCCAGCAGGTACATCTTCAGCGCCTTCAGCTCGAGGCACTTCTTCTTCGGCATATACGTGATCGTGATGGTGCCGGAATCCGGAAGGCCCGTCTTCGGGCAAACGGAGGTGTACTCGGGAAAGCTCGTCGTGATGACGTAGCCGGGGAAATGGTTGGGCCAGGTCTCCAGCTTCGGAAGCTTGGCATGGATTCCGGCGCTGGCGTGCTCCGCGGTGTAGTCAGGCATGGCGGTTCTCCTGGCCCATTCTACATGGACGCAACGCAGTCTTGTACGCGCGCGGCCCGAAGGCCAACCGTCGCCACCGACTGCTCCTGCCTTGTGCCCGGGGGTGAAGACCTACTCCAGAAACGGGTCGCGACGTATCAGCTTTGCCCGGCCGCTTTGGCCATTCTCGAAGTCCATTCAGCGGAGCGGCGCGCCAATTCGTCCGGCGCCACATCCTCGACGTGCGTCGCCAATCCCCACTTGTGTCCATAGGGGTCCGTGATTTTCCCGTAACGGTCGCCCCAGAACATGTTTTCCGGAGCCATATCCGCCTTGCTGCCCGCATTGACGGCCCGATGGAACGTCGAATCGACATCTTCTGTGTAGAGGAACAACATGACAGGGCTGCCGGCCGTGCCCGGCGCGGTTGCAATTCCGGGAAACTCGTCATTCAACATAAGCATCGAGTCACCGATTCTCAGTTCTGCATGCCCGATCTTTCCATCGCCCATGGGCATACGCGAGATCTCGGTTGCGCCGAAAACGCTCTTGTAAAACTCGATGGCGCTGGCGGCGTCGCGGCACGTAAGTGACGGAGTAATCGAGTGATGGCCTTCCGGTATCGCGCGGACACTGTTCGGCATGAGAGGTCTCCTCCAGTGAAGTAGGCGCGCTCAAATGGGCGGATTCTTGCGGGGCCCAATGCACGCCAAGCTAGTTGATACCTTGTTGCGTCTGGTATGTCAACTGGCCCCCGCTACGCCTCCTTTACTCCTGACCGGACAGCACGTATAGTGGCCCCGTTCGCACGCTGCAACGCATCTCGTATCACGCGAGGTTCCCTCATGATTGCTGCATGGATTCTGCTTGCTGTCGTCGTCGTGCTCGTTCTTTACGTCGTCGGGGCCTACAACGGTCTCGTGCGGCTGAAGGTCCAATGCGAAAACGCCTGGGCTGATATCGACGTGCAGCTCAAGCGCCGCTATGACCTCATTCCCAACCTGGTTGAAACCGTCAAGGGCTACGCCGCCCATGAGCGCGGCACACTCGATGCCGTCGTCAGCGCCCGGAGCCGCGCTATGTCCGCTCAGGGCCCCGCCGCAAAAGCGGAAGCCGAAAACATGCTGACCGGCGCCCTGAAGAGCCTCTTCGCCCTTGCCGAAGCGTATCCTCAGCTTCGAGCCGTCGAGAGCTTCACCCAGCTTCAAGGCTCGCTCTCCGCGCTTGAGGACACCATCCAGAACGCCCGGCGCTACTACAATGCGGTCGTCCGCGATTTCGACACGAAGATCCAGCAATTCCCCACGAACATCATCGCGAACATGTTCAATTTCAAGGAGCGTGAGTTCTTTGAAGTTGCGGCTCCGGCCGAGCGCGAGGCGCCCAAGGTCAGCTTCAACGCGCCTACCGCCTGATCCGGAGAAACGACCCAATGACGCGCGCCTCCATGTTTTCGATCTTCCGCCGTGTCCTATTTGTCTGTTTGTCTGCGCTGGCCGGAGCGCTGCTGCTTTCCGCTCCGCTTGCGGCGCGCGAGCTGCGCATCGAACGCTTCGATGCGGAAGTCTTTGTCGCGCCCGACGGAAGGATCGACGTCACCGAAACCATTCACGCCGATTTCATCGGTTCCTGGCACGGCCTCTATCGCACCATCCCTGTGGAATACGCCGGCCCGCATGGAACGAACTACTCTCTGTTCCTCAGGGTCACCCGTGTGACCGATGAAGACGGCACGCCGCTCAAATACGAGTCCAGCCGCGAACGCCAGTACCGCAAATTGAAGATCTACGTGCCCGGTGCGGAGGACGCCCGCAAAACCATCGTCATCCAATACCAGGTTCTCGATGGCCTCCGCTTTTGGGAAACCTACGACGAGCTCTACTGGAACGTCACCGGCGACGAGTGGGATGTCCCCATCCGGGACGCCGATGCCCGCGTCGTTCTTCCCGAAGGCACCACCGGAATCCGCACAAACGTTTACACCGGCGCCTACGGTTCTTCTTCCCAGGATGCTGACTCCGAGATCGTGGCCAATGCAGTCGATGTCCGATTGCGGCGCCCGTTGGGTTTCCACGAAGGCCTGACCGTTGCCATTGCCTGGGATAAGGGTTTCGTCCGCCAACCCAGCGGGTTCGCCCGCGTGAGTCTCTTCTTACAGAGCAACTGGCCGCTCTTCATCCCGATCGTGGCCCTGGCGCTGATGTTCTGGATCTGGTACACGCGCGGCCGCGATCCGCGGCTGAATCCCATCGCCGCCCAGTACGCTCCTCCTGAAGGGCTCACACCGGGTGAGGCCGGCACGCTCGTGGACGAATCCGCAAACATGCGCGACATCACCGCCACGATCGTGGACCTCGCCGTTCGCGGCTACATTCTCATCGAGGAAACATCGAAGGAACACATATTCCCTCTCGGGTCCGACAAAGACTACGTCTTCCATCTGCGCAAGCCGCGCCAGGAATGGACCGGCTTGAAGGACCACGAGCAGGAACTGCTCGACGGAATGTTTCCCGAAGGCGCAGACGTGACCAGCCTCGATAAACTTCACAACAACTTTTATACGGAGCTGCCGGGAATCAAGAGCGCCTTGCTCGGTTCTCTCGTTACGCATGGGTACTACGGCCGCCGGCCCGATAGCGTTCGTGGGGGTTGGCTCGGCGGCGGCGTGATCGTTGGAGTCATTCTTCTGCTGGGAGGGCTGCGGTTTGCCGCTCAGCTCGGCATGGCGCCCCTCCCCTTCATTGTCGCGGGCATCCTCACGGCAGCCGTGATCTGCGGTTTCGGCTGGTTCATGCCCGTGCGCACGGCCCAAGGCACCGACGCCCTCGAACACCTCCTGGGATTCGAGGATTTTCTGAATCACGTCGAAGCGGATCGTTTCAACCGCACCGTGAAGACGCCGGAGATGTTCGAGAAGTTCCTGCCTTACGCGATGGCGCTCGGCGTGGAGAAGAACTGGAGCAAGGCGTTTCAAAGCATTTACACCCAGCCGCCTCAGTGGTACCGCGGCTCCTTTGGGCCGGGATTCTATCCTCTCCTCTTCGTCGGCAATCTCAACGCCATGTCCGCACAGACCGGAGCGGTCTTTGCATCAGCTCCCCGCAGTTCCGGCGGCTCGGGCTTCGGTGGATTTGGCGGTGGCGGCGGCTTTTCCGGCGGCGGGTTCGGCGGCGGTGGCGGCGGCGGTTTCTGACGTCCACCTCCGGCTCATCTGCGCTGCCCAGCCCACGAGCAGCCAAGACGTCAGGCGCATCCCATCAGCGCGAGGCGCCCGCCAGCCGCTCGAGCGCCCATTTTGCGTGCTCGGCGATCATCGGGTCGTGCGCGTCGCCAAGCTTCTTCAGCAACGTTAGAACGCGCTCGTAGGCCGCGCTGTCTGTTCGCAGGCGCGAGTTGCCCAGAGCCACGCAAGCGTTCCGCACGATTCCGCGCCACTTCGCCCGGCGCACCGCGCTCCCGCGAAACGCCGCGCCAAATTCCTCTTCGCCGAGCCCTGCCAGCCATTCCAACTCCGGCAAGCAAAGCGAGTGCCCGGAGCCATCCATATCTTCGATCGCGCGAGGCAGAAAAGCCGCCTCGTTTGTCGCCGTTGCGCCGCGGTTCCACGGGCAAACGTCCTGGCAGATGTCGCAACCGAACGCGTGCGTTCCCACAGGTTCGCGCAACGGTTCGGGAATACTCCCGCGCAGTTCTATCGTCAGGTAAGAAATGCACCGCCGCGCGTCCATCACGTACGGTTCCACCAGCGCTCCCGTCGGACAAGCATCGAGGCATAGGCGGCAGTTCCCGCACAGATCCGGCGGAGGTCCTTCCGCCTCGGCAAGACTCGGCGCCAGATCGAGCGTCGTCAGGATGAGTCCCAGGAAAAGCCAGGAGCCGAGTTTCTCGTTGATCAGACAGGTGTTTTTCCCGAGCCAGCCGAGCCCGGCGTACTTGGCCGCCACGCGCTCCGCCACGGGCCCCGTGTCCACGTACGCCCGCGCCTCGAACGGCGGGGCGCGTCTCTCGCGCAGCCCGCGCAGCAGCTCTTCCAGCTTTCGCCCGAGCACCTGGTGGTAGTCGTCGCCCCAGGCGTAGCGCGAGATCCATCCGTGCGGCTCCTCGCCGAGCCATCCGTCGCGCGCTTCGACCGAGTACGCCTGCGGGGTGTTGTAGTTCAGCGCGCAGACCACAATGCTTCGCGCGCCAGGGAGAACGGACTCAAGCGAGCGGCGCCGCGAGTCTTCGAGGTAGCGCATCTCGCCCGCGTAGCCGAGCTCGAGCCACTCGCTCATCCGCAACAGCTCGGGAAATTCCTCCGCGCGGGCCACGCCGCACAGATCGAACCCCAGCTCCCGCGCCCGTGCCATGATCCACGCGGTCGTGCTCGCGTCGCCCACTCCGGCATTCTGCCGCATCGCGTACCAAAAGAAAAAGGCCCCATCCGCGGGAGACGGGGCCTGGGAGAGTTTCGATGCTCAGGCAGCCCGGGTTACGTTTTCGGCTTGATACCCCTTGGGTCCCTGCTTCACTTCAAACTCCACTTGTTGGCCCTCGGTGAGTGTCTTGTAGCCGTCCATCTGGATCGCCGAGAAATGAACGAATACGTCCTCGCCCGACTGGCGCTGGATGAACCCATACCCTTTTGCCGCATTGAACCACTTCACCACACCTTGCTCTCTGCTCAACTTCGGTACTCCTCTTGCCTTGAGATAGCGCTTCTGCGGGTGTAACGCCAGCCGGAGGAAACCCGTCGCCACGAATTTCCTGAAAACCGCGGTATTACAGACCCCGAAAACGCGGCGGTATGCTGGCACAAAATCGAGGGAGTGTCCAGTAGGCGGGCCGAAGACTCAGTGGAAACTGCCGAGCGCCGCAGCCTCATCTGAATGCACGTCGAAAACGGTGAAAAGCCTCGTAATTTGCAGCAGATCGTGGACTTTCTGGGTCAGGTGCAGCAGCTTCAAGTCCCCTCCGGCTTTGGTCACCGTCCGGTAGCCGCTCACCATCTCGCCGATCCCGGAGCTGTCGATGTATTCCACATCGGCCAGGTCCAGGACGATCTTGATCCGCCCCTGGCCGATCAGCTCGCCCAGCAGACGCCGTAGCGCCGCGCTGCCCTCGCCAAGCGTGATCCTTCCGCTCACGTCCACCACTGTCACCGCGCCCACATTGCGCGTCGTAGAGCGGATGGCCACCAGTCAAGACCTCTTCCGTTGTGTCGGCCGGTTCCCGTTCGGCGGCCCCTGCTTGCCACGCGCGCCCGGCAACAGCTTCGACATGATGACTTCGGCGCCGCCCGTTTTCCCCCGCTTCACGTCAAACTCGTCCATAAACGCGCGCATCAGGAAGATTCCCCGCCCGGAGGTCTTCAGCAGGTTCTCTCTCGCCAGGGGATCAGGCACCGAGGCCAGGTTGAATCCGTTCCCTTCGTCGAGCACGTGGACGATGAGTTTCTCCGGCGTCAGGTCGAAGCTGAGGTGGATTTGCTTGTCGCCGTGCTCTCCGTTTCCATAGTGGAACGCGTTGATGACGCCCTCGCGCACCGACATGCCGATCTTGTGGCAGTCGTCGTCGTCGAAACCGGCGTCGGCCGCCACGCGCAGGGATGCCTCCTCCGCCTGGTTGACGCTTTCCAACCGCGTCCCCAGGGTTATCTCAACGTGCTTGGTCTTCACTGCCATGCGGCGCTGTCGGGCAACCTAAACAGCCACTACCAACTATGCGTAACATAGCGCTGGAAGCTAAGTCAATGGAACGCTCGACCGGCATGTTCTCCCGCCGCCACTTGAATCCGCCGGGACAAGACGCAGGGACCCAGGGACCGCTCCAGCACCCTGCAGGGTACGCAGGATTTGCTTCCGCGCGGCGCGCGAGTGCGGCATAATCGCGCGCGTTCGACTTTTCCCGAGGCTGCGCCATGGAGGTGCACGGTGAGCACACGACCCTGGAGTTCCACGGCCCCGCCCGCTGAGTTTCGCAGCTACGTGCCGGCCGAAGAGAGTCCCAGGGAGTTCTCCTTTCGAGCCTTGTTGCTCGGCGCCCTCTTCGGACTTCTGTTCGGCGCCGTGACCACTTACGTCGGTTTGCGCGCTGGCCTCACCGTCTCCGCCTCGATTCCCATCGCCGTGCTCTCCATCAGCCTCCTGCGCCCTCTTGGCCGCTCTACCATCCTCGAAAACAATATCGTGCAGACCACCGGTTCCGCCGGAGAATCTCTCGCTGCCGGCGTGCTCTTCACCCTCCCCGCGCTTATCTTTCTCGGATTCGGATCGGAATTCACTTACTGGCGCATTTTCCCGCTGGCGCTTCTGGGCGGCTGGCTCGGCGTGCTCATGATGATTCCGCTGCGCCGCCAGCTCATTGTGAAAGAGCACGGCAACCTGGCTTTTCCCGAAGGCACGGCTTGCGCCGACGTGCTCGTCGCCGGCGAGCGCGGCGGGTGGAGCACCGTTACATGATTGCTGATGGGGGTGCTGGCTCGTCGGGACTCCCCGCGTTGGCCAGCGGAACACGAACCATCGTGATCACCAGCACTGCTAGCGCGGCCAGCGCGGCCCAAATCGAAGGCGTCCAGTGGACCAATGTCACGTTTTTGCCGGCACCCACTAGGCCGGCGATCACGAGGCCAGACAAAGCCTCTCCCGCGATCAGCCCCGAAGCGGTCAAAACGCCGGCGTTATCCACCCGCGCCTTCTGCGCATCGTTGTAACCGCGGCGGTCGCGCAGTTTGTCGGTGACCCAGCGAATGATCCCGCCCACGAAAATCGCAAAGGTCGTCCCTAGAGGCAAATACATGCCGACGGAGAACAGCATCACGCTCTTGACTTCGATCATGATCATCGCGATGCCCAGCAGAATTCCGACCACCACCAGCGGCCAAGCCATGTCACCGCCCACAATGCCTTTGGCAAGCATCGCCATCAAGCCCGCTTGCGGAGCCGACAACGCGGGACTGCCAAAGTGATAAGCCTTGTCGAGTACAGCCAGGGGAAAGAACAGCACCAAGGATGCAACCACAATTCCCAACAGGTCTCCGATCTGCATCTTCGAAGGGGTGCCACCGAGAATGTGTCCAACCTTCAAGTCTTGCAGCATCTCGCCTGCGACCGCCGAGGACACACAGATCACCGCCGCTACGCCCAGCACGGCCGCGACCCCGCCGGTGCCGGAAACTCCCAGAGCGACCATCAGCAAGGCCGCGATCACCAAAGTACACAGCGTAAGTCCTGACACAGGATTGTTTGAAGACCCGATCATGCCGACCAGGTTGCCGGAAACCGCAGCGAAGAAGAATCCGATGATGACCATCACTCCTGCGCCCACCAGCGAACCGGAAAGAATCTTGGAACTGGAAAGGGTCCCCGCGCCGCTGATGAAGTGGTAGTACAGAACGATCATGGCGATGAACACGACGGCTACTCCCGCAAAGACGGCTTTGGCGGGCAGGTCGCGCTCGGTGCGATTGGTCGTTGCATGCGCGGCCGCCGACTTCTTCAAATCCGAAATCGCTCGCCCCATGCCTACCGCAAGCTGCTTGCGCATCTTGAACAATGTGTAAGTCGCGCCCACCAGCATCCCCCCGACCGCGATAGGACGCACGATGGAGTAGTAGATTGCTCCGGCCAGCAGGGACCACGAGAGGCTCTGTCCGGCCGGCTGTGCCGCCTGAATGTAGGGCCCGATCGTAAAGGTGAGTAACGGCACCAGCAGCCCCCAGGCCAGCACCCCGCCCGCGAAATTCAACCCCGCCAGCCGTGGACCAATAATGTATCCGACCCCCAGGTACGCCGGGCTGATGTCCGGCGCGGTGAATAACGTAGTTCCCCCAGTGACTGTGGTCACAACGTTTGGATTCGTGCTGGTACGCAGCAACAACTTCTTGCCCAGCGCACTGATCCTCACAGCAAATGTGTTATTCGGCGAAAACACGTTGACCGCGCCCAGCAGGAACATGAACCCGCCGAATCCCATGTTGGCAAACAGAATCTTGGCCGCCTTGGCCCCTTGCTGTCCGGCTTTATGAATCTCCGACGCCGCCACCGACTCGGGATAGGGAAGTTCGGGGTCCTCGACCATCACGCGTCGCAACAGCGTCACAAAGAGAATTCCCAGCGTTCCGCCAATCACCATCAGCGCGACGCAATTCCAATACTTCTCGCGGGTGAGCCCTGGCCATAGTCCCGCCATCACAAACGCGGGAATCGTGAACACGGCCCCCGCCGCCACGGACTCGCCGATCGAGCCCACGGTTCGCGCGATGTTCTCTTCCAGCAGCGAGCCCTTCATCAGCCGCAGCAGTGCCATGCCGATCACCGCCGCCGGATAGGTCGCCGCAATCGTCATTCCCGCCTTTAGCCCGAGATAGGCGTTTGCCGACCCGAGAATCGCCGTCATCACCAGCCCGATGAGCACGGCCCGGAAGGTGAATTCCTTCATTGGCGCATCGGGGGGAACGTAAGGCTGGTACTTCTTCGGACCCGGCGAAACAGAAGATTGAGTGTTCATGCGCGAACCTCGCAACTACCTTGTGTGGTGGGTAACTCTAGAAGACACGGAACGTTAGCATGCCACTTCATTCGTTCGCAAGCACAGCGAGGCCACCGTGCAACACCGTTGTCTCGGGATCGCGCCATCGGTTCCCTCCGGCGCTGTCCACACTGTCGCTCGCACGCCAGATGAATGTACAATGCCGTTGTTGTCCTCATCAAAATCAAATCCCGCCTTAGTGCCGCGGAGCATACCATGATGCTTGCACTCGCAAACTTGCAACCTGAACAGTTGTGGAAACACTTTGACAGATTGGCGGCCATTCCCCGCGCCTCGACTAAGGAAGGGGCCGCACGAGAGTATGTCCGCAGTGTGGCTACGAAGCTGGGTCTGGAACCCGTGCAGGACAATGTCGGCAACCTGATCGTTCGCAAACCGGCTCGCCCGGGACGCGAGGGAGCGCCAATGACCCTCTTACAAGGCCACCTCGACATGGTCTGTGAGAAAAATGAGGCAACCGTTCATGACTTCGATAAAGATCCAATCAACGTCGTAAGAGACGGCGACTGGTTGAAGGCGGATGGTACGACCCTCGGCGCCGATAACGGCGTTGGCGTCGCCGCCGCACTTGCCGTGATGGAAAGCAATGACCTTGCCCATGGTCCTCTCGAGTTCGCTTTCACCATCGACGAAGAGACCGGTCTCACCGGCGCTTCTCAATTCGCCCCTGGTTTGCTGAAGTCCACGTTTTATCTGAATCTGGACAGCGAAGAGGAGGGAACCCTGTGTATCGGTTGTGCCGGTGGGGTTAACACCACTGCTCGACGCAAGGTCAAGCTTGTTCCCGCCGCTGCCGGCTCGGCTTGGCGGATCAAGGTGACTGGCCTGAGGGGAGGTCACTCCGGCGTCGATATCCATCAAGGCCGCGGGAATGCCCTGCGCATCATGGGTGCAGTCCTTCAGGACTTGGTCGATCGCCTTCCCGTCGAACTCGCTGAGGTCAACGGTGGAAGCGCGCACAACGCCATCCCTCGCGAGGCGGTGGCCATCGTGGTGCTTCCCGATTCGCGCGAAGCTGAATTGAAATCGATTGTCGCCTCAGCCGAAGCTACGTGCAAAGCCGAATTGGGAGGCTTCGATTCCGGACTTCAGATCACGACCGCGGAAACCAAACGCCCCGCAATGGTGCTGAGTGTGAGCGACGCGAAAAATACCGCGGCTCTTCTGGCCAGTATGCCTCATGGAGTTCTAGCGATGAGCCCCGACGTTCCCGGCTTGGTTCAGACCTCCACGAACCTGGCGACCGTCATTACCAAGGGGGATCTAGTCGAGATTGTCACGAGTCAGCGGAGTGCGATCGCGACCAGCAAACAATCTGCTGCCCGCATGGTGGCCACGGTATGCTGTCTCGCGGGCTTCGAGGCCGAGCACGCTGGTGACTATCCCGGCTGGAAACCCGAGCCAAACAGCGATTTAATTCGAAAGCTCCAGGCAGTGCACCAAAAACTCTTCGGCCAGCCTGCCAAGCTGATCGCCATGCATGCTGGTTTGGAGTGTGGCGTCATCGGCGAGAAATATCCCGGCATGCAGATGGTGTCTTTTGGTCCGACGATCGTGGATCCTCACAGCCCCAACGAGCGCGTGCAGATATCTACCGTGGAACATTTCTGGAACTACCTAAGGCAGATTCTCGAAACCTTGTAAGCGCCAATCAGGCTGTTCCTTTGGAGTGCGGCATGTCCTGAGCTTGTCGAAGGGAGGCAATGCCGCTGCTGTTGCGCTGCTTCTCGCAACCACCACTTGTCATCCTGAGGAGCGGGAAGTCTGCGCCCTGAAGGATCCCAACGTCCCATTCAAACACGGCCTCTCGATCTGACAAGAGTCCGCCCGCGGCGTCTTCGGTTTGCTGGCCATCGTGATCAGCGTCCTGCAGGACCCTCAAATCGCCACCGGTATTCCGCACTGGCTGACGCGTTTGCTCCGCCTCCCGCTTCGTCCCGATCTGCTCCTGTTTGGGCCCAAGCACTGGGCGCACCTGAGCCATGCGCCCGCCTTCGGCTTGGTCGTGTTCGTGGCGCTCGCCGCGTCGCTCTTCGTCTTCGCGCGCAAGAGACTCAGTTGACTGTGGCAGGTTCGCCCTGGCGGTGATTCAAATGCGATCGAACGCCTCGACGGTGCGCTGGTTTCGCGCGTTGTCCTCAAGCGGCTGGCCCCGCTTTGACTCGCGGACGGCCTCGCCGTAGACTGGATTCACCATGGGTTCTCGCCCGAGCTACCGCTCCTATCGGGTCAGCTTCGATTTCTTCATTACTCCCGGGATTCGGCTCCTGCTGATCGCCACCGTGGCCGTTTTCATTCTGCAGGTCCTCGTCTACACCTTTTGGGGTCCCTTCACCTACCAGCGCTTGCTTTTGTGGTTCGGTCTGGTGCCCGCGGGAGTCATTCCCGGCCTGCGTATGTGGCAGCCATTCACCTATCTTTTCTTGCATGACGTTCACAGCATCTGGCACATCCTCATCAACATGTTCATGCTGTGGATGTTTGGGCGGGACCTCGAACTCGTTTGGGGACGCGACCGTTTCCTGCGCTACTACTTCCTCACCGGCGTCGGCGCCGGACTCATTAACGTCATCGTGAAGACGATACCCGCCCTCTTCGGCCATGGTTACTCCTACATCCCCACGATTGGAGCCTCCGGCGCCATTTTCGGAATTCTCATCGCCTGTGCCGTTCTATTCCCCGAACGCCGCCTCATCATGTTCCCCATTCCCATCCAGATGCGCATGCGCACCTTCGTCTGGATCATGATCGCTTTGGAATTCCTCGGTACCCTCGGCTCCGGCGGTGACAAGATCAGCCACATCTGCCATCTCGGCGGGATTGGTGTCGGCTACCTGTACCTGCGCCGCAGCTCCTTCCTGTTTCGCGCCCGCAACCGCCTGGCCGACTGGAAGCAGCAGCGCACCCGCCGCAAGTTCGAGGTCTACATGCGCCGCCACCGCGACGAGCCCCCTTCCGGCCCCGACCGCTGGGTCAACTAGAACGACTGCGTCATTCCGAGCGCATCCGATGAGGATGCGCGAGGAACCTCAACCGATGGTCACATTACCGCGTGCTGTGCGAAGAAATTCCCTACCTGCGGAGCCTTGTCTTAGCGGAAGGCTGAGGATCTCTCGCGCCCTACCCCTTCGGATTCCCCACGACGTGGAATTTCATGAAGTTTGTTGTGCCGCGGATTCCCATCGGCGTGCCGGCCACGACTACGATCACGTCCCCGCGTTTGACGAGCCCTTCTTCGAGCAGCCGCTTCTCCGCCAGCGCCGTGGCCCCCTCGATGTTCCTCGCGTCGGCAATTCTTCTCGGCAGGACGCCCCAGAGGAGACTCAGCCGCCGGCGCGTCTCTGCTTCCGGCGAGAACGCGATGATGGGCGTGCGTGGCCGGTATTTCGAAATCAGCGCCGCCGTCGAGCCGCTCTTCGTGTACACGGCGATCACTTTGATGTTCAGCTCTCGTGAAGCATGGCAAACGAGCTCGGAAACTGTCTCCGCCACCCTCTTCTGTTCGCTCGGCGCGGGCCGCGGGAACTCGTGGACGCTCGCTTCGGCTTCCTCGATGATCCGCGCCATCATCTGCACCGACTCGACCGGATACTTGCCGATCGCCGTCTCGCCGGAAAGCATCACCGCGTCCGAGCCGTCGAAAATGGCGTTGGCCACGTCCGATGCTTCGGCGCGGGTGGGGCGCGGATTCTGCGTCATGGACTCGAGCATTTGCGTCGCGGTAATCACCGGCCGGCGAAACTCCCGCGCCCGCGCGATGATCTGTTTCTGCACCACCGGAACCCGCTCCGGCTTCATCTCCACGCCCAGATCGCCCCGCGCCACCATCACTCCGTCGGCGACCCGCAAAATCGCATCCAGGTTGTCGATGGCTTCCGGCTTCTCGATCTTCGCAATGATGGGCGTCTCTTTCCCCTGTTGCCGGATCGCCGCGCGCGCGGCCAGCACGTCCTCCGGACGCCGCACGAAGCTCACCGCGATGTAGTTGGCTCCCTGCCGCAAGGCAAACTTCAGGTCTTCGCGGTCCTTCGGCGTCAGCGCGGGCACGCGCAGGTACACGCCCGGCAGATTGATTCCCTTGTGCTCGCCGAGCTGTCCGCCGTTCTCCACTTCGCAAATCACGTCGGTGCCGCGCACCCGTGCGACCCGCAGCTCGATCAGGCCGTCGGCGAGCAGAATGCGGTCGCCGCGGCGCACGTCGCGCGAGAGCTGCTTGAACGTGGTGCTGACGCGCGCCGAGTCGCCGGGTGAGTTGCCGGTGTCGATGGTGAACTGTTGGCCCGCGCGCAGCTCAACCGGCTGCCCGCCCCGTAGCGCTCCGGTGCGAATCTTCGGTCCTTGCAGATCGGCCAGGACGGCGATGGGTTTTTCCTGGCGAAACGAAATCCTGCGGATGAGCCCGATGGTCTGGGCGTGCTGGGCGTGGTTGGAGTGTGAAAAGTTCAGTCGCGCCACATCCATGCCCGCCCGCATCAGCCGGTCGATGAGCTGGGTTGACCGGCTGGCCGGACCGATGGTGCAGACGATTTTTGTGCGCCGGAAGAGCATCCTCTATTCCAGAGGCCCTATTGTTTTGCGACCGAGAATTCCGCCACGATGCGGTAAAGATTCTGCACGCCACGGTCGAGGGCGTCGAGCGAAATGCGCTCGTCATTGCCGTGCATCCGCCCCAAGTCCTGCTCGGTCAGAGGAAACGGCGCAAGCCCGTACGCCTGCACGCTGTGCAGCCGGAGCTGGGCCGAATCGGTTGCCCAAGGCGACAGCGAGGGCACCACGAGCGCGCCGGGAAACTCTTGGGAGATCACTCGCGCTAAGGTTTGACAAAAGTCGTTTTCGCACGTCGAAGGTGGTGCTGCGATGGTTCCCTCTTCAGCCACTTCAAACTGGATCTGCGGATCGTTCACCAGCTTCTTCAAGTCCGCGACCACCCCATCAATCGAGTCCCCCGGCAGGAGCCTGATGTTCAGGTTCGCCCGCGCTTCCGCGGGAATCATGTACGCTCGCCCGCCCGCCTCCAGCGTGGTCGGTGTGATCGTGTCGCGCAGGATCGCGTTCCACATCGGATTGAGGTCCGAAAGGACCTTCGCGGCATGCTCGGCGCGGTCCGTCGATTCCAGCGCGCGGATCCATTTGGCTGCAAAGTCGTCCTGCACGCCGGCGACTTGCTCGAAGTAGCGCCGCACAAGCGCTGTCAGCCGTAAGGGCGGGGAATACTCGCCGATCTTGGCGATGGCCTCGGCGAGGTGAACGACGGCATTGTCCTTTCTCGGAACCGAGCCGTCTCCGATTGTCCCTCGCGCAATGACCTTGACGTTGTAGGCCACCTTCTCGCTCACCTGGATGGCCACGTACTGCACTTTCCCGTCCTTCATGACGACGTTGCCGCCCTCGTTCAGTGCGTACCCGGCCGCGAATTTGTCCCAGTATTTCGCAATGAGCGTCTTGATGCTGGCCGCCCCGCTTTCCTCTTCGTCAGTTGTCGCCAAGAAGATGACGTCGCGGTTCAACCGCGCGCCGGAGCGCTTGAGCGCAATCAGAGTGGCCAGGTTGGCCACGACCATCCCCTTGTCGTCGATCGCCCCCCGCCCGTAGAGATAACCGTCCTTGATCACGCCGCCAAAGGGATCCACGGTCCATTTCGCGCGGTCCGCTCCCGCGACGTCCAGGTGGCTGACGAGCAGCAGCGCTCGCGCCGGGTCCGGCACCGCCGAACTCCGCAACCGCGCCACCACCGCGCTCCGCCCGGGCGCAACGTCCAGCAATTCCGGCGTCATGCCCTCCTTCTCGAGAATTCCGGCAAGGTAGACTGCCGCTGCCCGCTCGTTCCCCGGCGGATTCGTCGTGTCAATCCGGATCAGGTTGGCGAGCCATTGGGTGGCGTCCACATGCAGCTGCGCCGCATCGGGAAGCTCCTGCGCCGGGAGTGCCCTTGCGCCAAGGCTGAACGACAGAATTAAGAGTGCGAACCAGCGGACCGATTTGCGGACATTCATCGCGGCATTACCCCCAGTGTAAGGAAACGTTTCGTTTCGCAAGTGCTTCATACTAACATGTGGTTTCGGGGGGCGTGGCGGGAGCTGGCGATGACGTTGCCAATCCTCAACGGGCTGTCGTCCGGTGAGCGTGGCTCCGAATCCGCGACCGTCGTTGTGCCCGATCGGCCATTCGTGACCGCATCCGGAAAGGTGAAACGCATATGATGAGGCCAAGTCTCCATGCTCTCATTTTCGCAGCCCTGGTCCTCGCGCTCGTGCTTCCGGCGAGCGAGTTTGCCGGGGTGACCCAGGCCAAGGCGGCCACCGAGCCGCAAGAAGGGACCCCGCCAGCGCAGGGTGCGCAGCAACCTGGAGCGACGATCACTGTCGAGGTTCCGGTTGTGACTCTGGACGTCGTTGCCGCCACGCAGCGCGGCGATCTCCTCACCGGTCTCAAAAGGGAGAATTTCCGGGTTTTCGAGGACGGCGTCCCCCAAACCGTCACCAACTTTGCGCCCACCGATGCGCCCATCACCATAGTCATCGTCATGGAGTTCAGCGCCCGCAGGTACGGCGATTTTGCGTACCTCGCCAGGTACTGGACGCCCGCGCTGCTCCCCCAGTTGAAGCCGAACGATTGGGTCGCGCTCGTGACCTTCGACATGAATACGCACTTGGACGTCGATTTCACGCAGAACAAGGACGAAGTCCGCGACGCCATCGGCCACATGTACTTTCCCGGATTCAGCGAATCGAATGTTTTCGATGCGTTGCTGGATACGGTCGATCGCTTGAAAGACGTCAAAGGCAGGAAATCGATCCTTGTGATAGCCACTGGGGTAGATACCTTTTCGAAGCACACGCTGGACCAAACGCTCAAACAGCTTCGTCAAACCGGCGTGACCATTTTTTGCGTCGGGTTGGACAAGCCAATCACGACCTTGGCGGAAGCTCATGGCATGGGAGCCATGGCCCAATTGAATTACGAGCAGGCCGAGAATCAGCTCCGCACGTTCGCGCAGATGACCGGCGGCTACGCCTGGTTCCCTCAGTTTGACGGCGAAATACCGGGCATCTTCAAGGATGTGGCTGCCTTTCTGCGGAATCAGTACAGCCTGGCTTACGTCCCGACGAACCGCGCGCGCGACGGCAAATTCCGCAAGATCAAGGTCGAGCTCGTCGCCCCCGACGGCAGCCCGCTGACCGTCACCGATCAGAAGGGCAAGAAGCTGAAATACGTCGTGTATGTCCGGCAGGGTTACACCGCGATGAAAGACAACACCGGCGATTGACGGCCGGCCGAAGCGCCCCGCCCACGCCGCGGCGCAACAGTTCGCCGCTAGTATCCGCGCGAAAAATCCACGCGGTTGAACAGTTCTTTTCCGTCAAACCAGCGATCCAGCAGCTCAACGACCAGCGCGGTCTGGCGCTCCCACAGGCGCTGGCTCGCGGCGCTGGTGTGCGGAGTCAGCAGGAGGTTGGGCGCGGACCACAGCGGGCTCTCCGGAGGCAGCGGCTCGTCGGTCGTCACGTCGAGCGCCGCACCCGCGAGCGCCCCGGCCTCCAAGGCGCGCACGAGAGCGGCTTCATCGAGCAGCGAGCCGCGCGCAATATTCACGACCCTCGCCCGCGCCTTCATCCGGGCGATCTGCGCCGCGCCCACGAGTTGCCTGGTATCGGGCGTTTCCGGCGCGGCGATGACCACGTAGTCCGCCTCCGGCAACGCTTCATCGAGGCGCGAGGGAGGAAGAATCTTTTCGGCGAGCGTGCGGTCGCCTTCGCCCGACCGCGTCACGCCCCAGATGCGCATGCCGAAGGCGCGCGCCAGCCGCGCCAATTCGCGCCCAATCGAGCCGAATCCCAAAATCAGCAGGAGCTGTCCGTTCAATTCCTCCAGCCCCTGCGGCTTATCCCACAATTCCTGCTGGGCCCACTGGCGGCGCTCCTGGTATCGAAGCGTATCCGGGAAATTCCGCGCCAGGGCGATGAGCAGCCCCATGGTGTGTTCGGCCATGGGCGCGGAGAAGATCCCGCTGGAGTTCGTCACCAGGACGCCGGAGTTGCAGAGACCGGGATACATGAGATGGGAAACGCCCGCCGAGGTCGAATGGATCCACTTGAGCTTTCGCGCCTGCGCGAACTGCTCTGGCTTCAGCCAATAGCCCACGAAAATGTCGGCATCGGGGATTTCCGCGGCCAAAAGCTCGTAGTTCTGAGCGTGCACGACCTTCATCTCGGGCCAGCGGCGGCGGAGGGCTTCGATGAAGGATGCCGGGGGGTGCCACACCGTGAACGGATGCTGCACGCAGATGGCGAGCTTGGTTTTTGCGGGAACGCTGTGGGCCGGGCCCGGAATCGTTTTCAATATCATGGGAGCGCAGCGTACCCCCAGCGGCGCGCAATTGGCAATACCTTCAGGCCTTCGTGCGCAAGTCCCTGCCCGTCATATCCCCCGGACTCGGCACGCCCAGCGCGGCCAGCATGGTCGGCGCAATGTCGCGCAGCGAGCCGCCGGGACGCAGCGGCGCGTGATAGTCCTCGGCCGCCAGAATAAACGGCACGGGATTCGTCGTGTGATAGGTGTGCGGCCCGCCGGTATCCGGATCGATCATGGTCTCGGCGTTGCCGTGATCGGCGGTGATGATCCACACCCCCCCGTGCGGCTTCAGCGCCTGATAGATTCGTCCCAGCCCGGCGTCCACCGCCTCAACTGCCTTGATGGCCGCTTCCAGTTTGCCCGAATGGCCCACCATGTCGGCGTTGGCGTAATTCATGATGATGGCGTCGAACGAGTCTCGCTCGATGGCCTTCACCACCGTATCGGTGACCCCTGCGGCGGACATTTCCGGCATGAGGTCGTAGGTGGCCACTTTCGGCGACGGCACCAGGATGCGCTCCTCGCCCTGAAACGGTTTTTCCACGCCGCCGTTGAAGAAATAGGTGACGTGCGCGTACTTTTCCGTCTCGGCGCAGCGCAAATTCTTGTAGTCGATCTCGGCAAAGACCTGCGCGAGGATGTGCTCGAGCTTTTCCGGGGCGATGACGTAGTTCAGCCAGGCCCAGGACTTCTCATATCTCGTCATGGCCACGAAAAACAGGTCCTTGGGCCGCTGGGGATCGGCGAACTTGTCGAAGCCGGGCTCGGCGAGCGCGCGGGTGGTCTGGCGGGCGCGATCGGCGCGGAAATTGAAGAAGATGACCGCGTCGTCATCGCGAATCAGCCCTACGGGAAGGGCGTCGCGCGAGGCGGCCTCGGTGATGACGATGGGCTTGACGAATTCATCGGTGACGCCCTGTTCGTAGCTTCGCTCGATGGCCGCGACCGGGTCATCGGATTTCGTTTCCCCTTCGCCGTGGACCATCGCCCGGTAAGCCTTCTCGATGCGCTCCCAGCGGTTGTCGCGGTCCATGGCGTAATACCGCCCGACCACCGTAGCGATTTTTCCCACGCCGAGTTCGCGCATCTTCTGCTGGAGCTGGCGCAAGTAGTCGCGGCCGCTGTTGGGAGGAGTGTCGCGGCCGTCCATGAAGCAGTGGACGAAGACGTGCTCGACCTTGTTCTGGCGGGCCATGTCCAGCAGGGCGAAAAGATGCGTGAGCTGCGAATGCACGCCGCCGTCGCTCACCAGGCCCATCAAGTGGAGCTGGCGCGAGCGCCCGCGCTCCATGGCGCGCAGGAAAAGCGGCGTGCGGTAGAACGATCTGTCCTCGAGCATCGAGTCGATTCGGGTGATGTCCATGTGCACGATGCGCCCGGCGCCGATATTCATGTGGCCCACTTCGCTGTTGCCCATCTGGCCGTTGGGCAGCCCGACGTACGGCCCGGAGGTGTGAATCAGCGTATTGGGGAATCTCTTCAGCAGCTCGTCGTAGGTGGGCTTGCGTGCCAGCGCGATGGCGTTGCCCTTGGTCTCGGCGCGGAAGCCCCAGCCGTCGAGTATCGTCAGCACAATCGGTTTGGGTCGTTTGGTCATGGGTCCCAGACGTTGTTGTTATTGTTGCTGCAAAAGCCGTACAGCATACACGGATTTGCCCCGCTCGTGTAGCGCCGAACGCAAGCCCTGCGGCAGTTGGCCAAGTGCGGGATGAAGCGCGCGACTATGCATTTGTAGAGGCGCCCGCAACCTGTCCAGAGCGAAGCCTGGAGTGACCTTCGCCATGCTGAGGGCAAATCGAGAGTGATCCGCCGGCTTCGCTCGGAATGACAGAAGTGCGGATATTGCGGCGGGTGCTGGCGCTCCAGTGGGAATGGGCGTGTTGACAGGGGGAGGGGTGGGAAGGAGAATCGCGCCGAATCGGGCCTCGCAAGAGCAATTCCCATCCCCCTTCCTATTTGTGAAGAAAGGAAGTTCTTCCTATGAGACCCATTCGACAAGCGGTCCTCGGCGCGCTCGAGGTCGCGACGCCGGCGGGACGCGCCGAGATCAACCGTCCAGGCGGCGCCGGCGCTACGGGGTGCCGCGGATGCGCACAGTGAAGTTCGTGTCCACGGACGGCACGACGCAGGAGGAAGGCGCGGGCCATCCGGGATCGGTCGAAACATTGCGGCAGACGGTAGCGGTGGCGTTCGCGACGGTCGAGGGATCCACGACGCCGTTGAGCGGCTCGGCATAGAGCTTATAGCTCGCGGACGCGCCGACGGGAAGGCGCGTGATGAGGAAGCTGCCGTCGAATTGCGCCGGGCCGGCTCCGCCGCACGACCATCCGCCGAGCGTTCCGGCGATGACGGAGCCGGTCGTCGCGTCGAGCGCGACGACGTGCGCGCCGTAGATGCCGGTGACCCCCGCGGGCGCATCAGGAAGAGAAAGCGGGTTTGCCGGGATAATCCTTCCAGAAACTTCTCCCACGTGGATTGCGTCGGACGAATCGGGATAGAGGACGCGCAAGCCGGTGCGGTCGTCGTCGGAAAGCGGCGCGTCCGGCTGCTGCGCACTGGGGCGGCTGCCGGTGAAGGTGCCGGGCGCGGGAGCGTAGGGAAAGAGCATCGCGCTCCACACGGCGGAGTGGCTGAAGCCGAAGACGTGCCCGAGCTCGTGGGTGAGGACGGACTCGAGATCGTAGGCGGAGGGCTGGGAGGCGAGCGCCGCGGGCGTGGCGAAGCGCGTGCGTGAATCGCCGGGGTTGAAATAGATGTCGGCGTCGAGGATCTGGCCGATTTGGGTGGCGGCGGGGCCGGAGCCGAGCTGCGCGCCGAGGTGGTCGGCGGAGATGACGCGGGTGAAGGCCAGGACGCCGGGAGTGAAAGCGGCGTCGCTCTGATCGAAGCAGATGGAATTGGCGCCGTCGGACGCGCAGGCATTCTGCGTGGAGGTGCGCGCCAGGGGAGCGAGCGAAGCGGGCGTGAGGGTCGAGCCGCTGACGCCGGTCCACACGGCAAAGGATTCGAGGATAGTGTTTTCGATTTCGTTGAGGCGGCCGTCGGGCGTCTGGTCGGCGGTGAGGATCGTGACGGGACTCGCGCCGAGCACGGTGCTCCAGCGGCGATTCACCGAGCCGGCGGTGGTGAGCACCCGGAGCGGCACCGGGCAGGCGGATCCGCCCGATTGCGCCGCGGGAAGACGCATGTCGGGAACGACGTAGTTGAACGTGTACGCGGCGGCGGGGATGCTGATCGCGACGGCGAAGAGAAAGGCGGCGGCGCGGGAGAGGGTTCGCTTGGCACGGCTCGCTTGACGGGGCATGGCGCTACTCCTGTTCCGGCGCGCGAGCCAGCGCGGCGCGCAGGCGCTGCTCGAAGATTTCCACGGGCAGGTTGCGCAGGTTTTCCCGGCGGAAGGCGCGGGTGCGCGGATCGAAGACCGCGAGCCCGGCGGAATCCTGCGTAACGGTGGCGCGGCCGGTGCGCGCATCGCGATGGACGCGAAAAGCGCCCTGCGCCCATCCGAGAACGAGAAAGCTCGGGCCGCGCGCGTCGGCCGCGTTCGTGCGCGCGGGCAGGAGAAAAAGATACACCTCCTCGCCGGGTGAAAAGTGCGGGACGGCTTCGACGGTGGAGACGAAGCCGTCCGCGCGTCCGCCGAGTCCGCGAACCGTGATCAGACCGCCAACGAGCCCCTTGGGCGCATCGAGCACCTCGAAATCCGAAAAAGTCCAGATCTCGCCGTTTTCCCAGCGACTTTCCGTGGAGAGGCAGCGCGCGCGCACGACCGAATCGGCGCGCGCCGCGAGATCCTCGAAGCTCAGCCGCGCAAGAGTGGTGGCGCGGGCCACCACGGCGATCAAGACCAGCCCGATCAGGAAGAGAATCCAGAGGAAACGGCGGCGTTCGGCGAACGACATGGTCATTGCACCTCGAGGGCGCCGGTGGCGGCGGCCTTGTCTTTGTTGGCGTTTTCGATGAAGAGGGTGCGCGGGCCCGGAACGGCCGTGCTCGCAATTTGCAAGATGAGATGGATGATGCCGAGTCCGGCGGGCTGGCGGGAAATGACGGAGACGTCGCCGGAGCCGGAGAGGACGTAATTCATGCTGGTGTCGAGGCCGCTTGAGGAAAAAACGCAAAGATCGGCGGTGGTGGATCCGGATGAGGGCCGCGCGAGGACGACGGGATTGCCGGCGAGCGTGCAGGAATTGGTGGAGGCGGAGAATGGCCCGAGGGCGGCGACGTCGAGATCGACGCTCGCGCCGGGCGTGGAGACGCCGGCGGTCGTGGGCTGAACGACAAGGATGTCGCGGTCGGTGGCGGAAGGCGAAGAAGATGTGAGCGAAATAGTCTCGTCGGATGCGAAGGGCGCAACGATGACGAGGGAAACCTGGTTCGAGGTCGAGTTGTCAGGGTTGCGCGCCTGAACGGAGAGGGTTCCGGCGGTGGCGACGTCAGAGGCATTGATCGGCGCGTCGCATTCGGACGATGACGAACACGTGGTCGTACGCGCGGCGTTGCCAATGAGAAGAGTCGAGCCCGGGCCGGGGCTCGACGGTGTGAAGCCGCTGCCTTCCACCTTGAGCGTGAAGCCCGAGGCCGCCCCGGCAAAGACGCTCGCGGGGAGCAGATTCGAAATGTTGGGGCCGCCGGCGATGGCGACGCTGGCAGAGCCGGTTTGCGAAGTATCCTCGGAACTTGTGGCCACAACCTGGATGGAGTTGGGCGAGGGCGCAGCGAGGGGGGCGGCGTAGAGCCCGCTTGCGTCCACGGAGCCGCAGGGTTGGTTCGCGCAGGCGGGGCCCTGGATTTGCCAGATGGCGTTTTGATCGTCGGTGCCGAGAACGGCGGCAGCGAAGGGCTGCGTGGCGCTGGGAGGCAGAGTGACGGCGGAAGGCGTGACGCTGACGACGATGTGCGAGATCACGGTGATCTGAGAAAAACCGATTTGCGCAGGCGCGGCCTGGCTCACGGCTTGGACCATGACGGGATTGGCCAAGGGGATGGCGCCGGGCGCGAGGTAATCGACTTGAGAAACGGAAGATGTGGTGATGCTTTGGCAGGGCGAAGAGCCAACGGCGCAGATTTGGCCGACGGAGGCGTTCCCCCCGGGAACGCCATTGACGCTCCAGGCGACGGAGATGTTCGCGGAGCCGGTGACTTGCACGAAGAGCGTGAGCCGGTGATTGGCAGCGCGCGTGGCGGAAGACGGAGAAACCGTGACGGAGATCACCTGAGAGAGAGAGATGGTAAGCGCAGCTCTCTTGGAAGAGTCGGCGGCGGATGTGGCGGTAATGGTGACGCTCGCGGGATTGGGCGCGATAGCGGGGGCGATATAGCTCGCGGAAGTGGAGAATGTGCCGCCGCTCGAAGACGAAGAACCGGATGGGGATAGCGTGCCACAAGCCGAGCCGGAACACCCGGCGCCGGAGAGATCCCAGGTGAGGGCGGGATTGGGACTCGATCCGGGCACGGGAATAAGCGTCGCGGTGATCTGCGCTGAGCCGCCGGTGAGAAGATTCGCGGGGCCGGAGAGAGTGAGCGTGAAAGTGCTGGTGAAATGGACGATGGCGCTCGATTGCTTGGAAGGATCGGCGGCGCTGGTGGCCACGATGGAAATTTCGGACGGGTTGGGAAGGTTTTGCGGCGCCGTGTAGGTGCCGCTCGAGTCGATCGAGCCGCAAGAGGCGGGGCAGGAAGCGCCCGAGAGGCTCCAGCGCACCGAGACGTCCGGCTGTCCGGCGCTGGAAACGGAAGCGGTGAATTTCTGCGTTGCGCCGAGCTCGACGTTGGATACGGGCGGCGCGACGGTCACGGAGATGTCGCTATGGATGGTGGTCTGCGCGGAGGCGGATTTGGTGGTGTCGGCCTGGCTCGTGGCGCTGACCGCCACTGTGGCGGGGGCAGGGACGCTGGGCGGGGCGACGTAGAGTCCCTGGGAGTTGATGGTGCCGGTAGCCGCGCCGCCGCCGGGGACGTTGTTGACGCTCCAGGTGACGGCAGTGTTTGTTGTGCCGCTGACGCTCGCAGTGAACTGTTGCGTCAGGCCGAGCAGGACGCTCGCCGTGCCGGGCGAGACCGTGACAGAGATGGAGGGAGGCGGAGGCGGCGGGGGCGCTACAGGGCCTGTGCCTCCCCCACCACAGCCCAGCGTGCACGCACCCGCCGTGAGAAGAGTGATCCGAAGTGAAGCGAGAGAAACGTCTTTGGGGAAAAGCCGCACGCGTGGCCCCTTTGCAGAAATGTGGCCAAGGAATTCGCAGAGAAATGGCGGAGCCTAAGAGCAAGCCGGCTGAGAACTCGCAGCGCCTGAAAGTGGCCGTAAAACAAGCGATTAGGCGAGATTGCGGGAAGTTGACGGGAGTACAGAAATAGAATGGATGCGTTTCAATCGGGAACAGTCGGCGGCGAGGTTGTTCTGAAATGGAACGCGCCTGATGTGCGTGTTTCAGAATGGTGCGGCGATGGAAGGCCCGTACACGGGGGTTTCGTTGACTCGGCCGCTAGGCAGCAGAATAATCGCGGGATGGCGCGGCCCGACGCAGTACGGCGTGTGAAAAGCTATTCGACGGCGACCGGCTACGTGTTTCAGTACTATTTCTTCGAGATGAATCGGCTCCAACATGGGGTGGACGCGGGGACGGAGTATGTGTACATGGTGTCGCCGGGCCGGCAGCCGGCGCATCCGCTGAAGATCCTTGTAGAGCGCGCGGCGGTGGAAGAATGGGGACGGCGAACCGGGCGTGAGTTGACGGGAACGGAAGAGTACGCCGTGGCGAAGATGCGGCTGTTTCAAGCCCTCGACGAGGAGACTGAGTTGGCGACTGAGCCTGGAGAGCGGTGGCCGAAAATGCGCGTGGACCGAACGAATCTCGTCGCGCTGCTCGAAGTGCTGGATATCTAAAGAGGCCACCCTTCGCCCGCCGCAGCGAGTGAACAGAAACAGCCTGCCGAGAAGGCCAGCATTTGAGTGAACCGAAGCACACTCCGTGGCGTCTTGCAGTTGTGCGGGGAGAAGGGATGCAGGAGCTCACCCTTGCCGAGGAATTGCGCCAGGCGGAGCGTGCGGTGAGCGCAGACAAGGAGCGCACGCTCGCGGCCCGGGAATTCGAAGCGCGTCTTGAGGAGAACGCAGGGCTCGCGTTCCGGGTGGCGCGGGCGGTGCTGCACAACACCGCGGACGCGGAAGAGGTGGCCCAGGAAGCATTTCTTCGCGCGCACCGGAATGCCGGTCGGCTACGGGATGGCAGAAGCTTCCGCGCGTGGCTGGTGCGCATCACCTTCCGCATGGCGCTTGACCGCGCGCGAGCCATGCGCCGGCGGGAAAGGCGGGAGACGGACTGGGTCAGGAGCAGGCCGGATGTTTCTGCCGAGGATGCGGCAGCATCCGGCGAAATGAGGCGGCGCGTGAGGGAGGCGCTGGACAAACTCCCCGAGAAGTTCCGTTTGGCGTTGATCCTGACGGCGATCGAGGGACATAGCCTCGAGGAAGTGGCGGAGATGCTGGGAGTCCCGGAGGGAACGGTGAAATCGAGGCTGCACTTCGGTAGAAAGCAACTGGCGGAGCAATTGCGATGGCTTGCCGAGAATACGAAGAAGCGTTGAGGGACTTGGCTGCCGGCCCGGGCGGCCCCGCCGTAGGCGGCGACGAAGCAGAACGGGAGGTGCGGCTGCGCGCGCACCTGGAGGCCTGCGCTGACTGCCACGCGACATTCGAGTACGAGAGGCAACTTTATGCGGCGATGGACGCGGCGCTTTGGGAAGAAGTGAACCTGGGCGTGCCGGGATCGCTTGCGGCGCGGGTTCACGCCGCGGCGGAAACGGATGCGGAGCAAGCGCGCGCAGTGTTCTGGCGCGCACCGGCGTTCGCAGCTTTAGCGGTTTTGAGTATCGTGCTCGCGGTTTTCATCGGCTTGCGCGGGAGGCACGGTGCGTCTCCACCTTCACAAACTGGAGTGAACGCGCCATCGATCGCAAGACAAACTGGTGCAAAGCAGGCTGGGCAGGCTGCGCGAGCGGCTGCGCCGGCAGAAGTTTTGGGCTTGGGGCATTCGGCCAGGGCGGCGCGTGTCGAGCAGCGGAAAGCGGCGGTGCGGGAGCCGCCCACGCTGGAAGTTCTTGTGCCCCCGGAAGAGCGGGCCGCGCTCCAGCAGTTCATTTCGCGCGTGCGCCAGCACGAGGAGCTCGGAGTGGCGTTTCTGAACTCTGTGGCCGAGAAGGAGGACGGGCCACAGCATGTGGCGCCACTGGAATTCGCGCGACTCGACGTGATGCCGATTGAGTTCGAGGACGAGGATTGAGAGCAAGACGTGCCCGAATGAGATGGCCGCGAGAGACCCCGAGCCATGACCGTGATCTGAGGAGGAGAGAATGAGGAAAGCAATGATCGCAGTGCTGTTTGCCGTGAGCGCGGCCGTGATGTTGCCACTGGCCGTGGGGCAGGAGAAACCGAAAACCAAGACGGAAGAACAGAGCCAGACGCAAGACCGGGTGGAAAAGAGGACGCCGCTCAAACTGCAAATCGTTTTTACGGAGTTCGACGGCGAGAGGAAGGTGAAAAGCCTGCCGTACACGCTTCTGACAAGCGCCGGTCCGGTTGTTCAATGGGCAAAGCTGCGGATGGGCAGCCGTGTGCCCGTCTACACGGGAAAAGAGGGGGGACTGCAGTACATTGATGTGGGCACGTATATCGATTCTTGGATCGTTGGCCCGGCAGAAGACGGCCGTTTCCGAGTGCAATTCACTCTGGAACGATCTTGGGTGGAAGGCGATGTACCGGTTGTGGTCGAGAGAACGGGGACGGAGCAAGGCGAGAAATCGCCCCCTCAATTCAGGGAGCCGGTGATTCGCCAGTTCAAATCAGACCTGAATCTTGTAATGCACGATGACCAAACGGTTGAGAGCACACTGGCCACGGATCCGCTGAGCGGGAAAGTGATCAAAGTAACAGTGACACTCAGCGTCGTGAAATAGGAACTTATTGGGATCCGCTTGGCGAAAGAGCGGTGGCGAGGGCGGCGGGCAACTCGGGGTGGAGGAAGCGGTAGCCGAGGACGGACAGGCGGCTCGGGATGACGCGCTGGCTGGCGAGAAGGAGCGGGCGGGCCATTTCGCCGAGCGTCAAGCGCAGTGCCAGTGCCGGCACGGGAAGAAACGCGGGGCGATGGAGCGCGTGGGCTAAGGCGGAAGTGAACTCCGTGTTGCGGACGGGCGCAGGCGAGACCGCGTTGATGGGCCCGCTCGCGTCGTTGGTTTCCAGCACAAAACAAATGATCGAGACGGCTTCTTCGAGCGTCAGCCAGGGCACCCACTGGCGGCCCGAGCCCAGGCGTCCCCCGAGTCCCATTCGGAACGGCGGAAGCATGCGAGCGAGCGCGCCGCCGTGGCGCCCCAGAATCATGCCGAAGCGAAGCTGCGCGGCGCGCATGCCGAACCCCTCGGCGCAGACAGCCTCGGCCTCCCAAGCTTGACAGACTCCGGCGAGGAAATCGGCGCCGGGCGGGCTCGATTCGGTTAGTTCCTCATCGCCGCGGCTGCCGTAGTAGCCCACCGCGGAGGCGGACACCAGAATCTTCGGCCGGGGCTCGAGGCGCGAGATCGCGTTCACGAGATTACGCGTGGTGAAAATACGGCTCGTGAGAAGTTGAGCCTTGCGCTGCGGGTTCCATCGGCCGGAGGCAATGGACGCGCCAGCCAGGTGAACGACGGCTTCGGCGCCGGCGGCGATGCCGTGAAGCTCGCCCGTCGCCGGATTCCACCGCACGGGAATGCCACCCAGCCGATTCTCGCGGGCCCCGGGCAGCGGCGAGCTCCCCGGACGAAGAAGCCGGCAAACGACGTGACCCGAGCCGAGCAGCGAGTGGACCAGCGCCTGGCCGACGAATCCCGAGGAGCCGGAGACAAGGATCTTCATGACAGGACGAAGGTAGTAAAGGAAGCGGAAGAGGTAAAGGAGAAAAAGGAGAAAGCTTTGCCCGCTCGGCGGAACCCTCCGAATCCGCAGCAGGGTCCGGGCGCAGACAGCGCACTGGGTGAGTAGGGCAGATGGAAGCGACGTCGCTCGCGATCCATTTTGGTCTCCCTGTTTTTCAGCCGCCCGGTAAGATAACGGCCAATTGATGGCATGGATGCGCGATGATGAGAATATATCGTACGCACTCTACATGAGCATCGAAGAGTGACCGGGAGGCCAAGATGGATGGAAGGCGGCTGGCGGCGGTTGTAGCGTCCGCGGCGGCAATTTTCGTGGCAGTCGCGCTGGGCGCGAGTGCCCAACAGAAGGACAGTGGGCCGCAGAGCGAGCCAGGCGGGATTCGCGGCTTTGTGAGCGCGCACGTGGCAACCGAGCGCGAACTGGAACGCAAGCTGGAAGCCGTGCCCGATCCGGCGCACGCCGAAGCGGAGCTGGAGTTCCTGACCTCGGCGCCGCACCTGGCGGGTACCGAGGCGAGCCGCAGTATCGCCGAGCATCTCCGCGACAAATTGCGGAGCTACGGATTCGACTCGGAGATCGCCGCGTATAAGGTGTGGCTGCCGATGCCGGTGAAGTTGGAACTCGAGATGACCGAGCCCGAGAAGATGGCCCTCGCGCGGCCGGAAGAGCCCATTGCCGAGGACGCGGCCACGAACGATCCGCGCGCGGTGCCGGGGATGCATGGTTACTCCGCGCCTGGAGACGTGACGGCGCCGGTGGTCTACGTGAACTACGGCCTGCCGGATGACTACAACAAGCTGGCGGAGATCGGAGTGAAGGTTGAAGGCAAAATCGCGTTGGCGCGCTACGGGAACAGCTACCGGGGTGTGAAAGTCCTCGTGGCGGAAGAGCACAAGTGCGCGGCCCTGATCCTCTATTCCGATCCGGCTGATGACGGCTACGTGCAGGGCGATCCGGTGCCGAAGGGGCCGTGGCGTCCGATGAGCGGGATCCAACGCGGATCGGTCCTGTACATCTTCCGGTATCCAGGCGATCCGCTCTCGCCGGGAAAACCGATGACGGATTCGAGGGCGAGCACGGCGGTTGAGGGTGCGTTCAGCCTGCCGCGGATACCCTCGCTGCCAATCTCGGCGAAAGATGCGCAAGAGCTGCTGTCGCGATTGGACGGGCCGAGGGTGCCGAAAGGCTGGCAGGGCGGGATGCCCTTCACCTATCACACCGGTCCGGGAAGGGCTGTGGCTCACCTGCAAGTGGAAATGGATGCGCAGAATCCAGTGCGAACGCTGTACGACGTCATCGGCAAGCTGCGCGGGAAGACCGACGATGAGTGGGTTGTGGCGGGAAATCACCACGACGCCTGGGTGCGCGGCGCGGTGGATCCGGGCAGCGGAACCGCTTCCATGCTCGAGGCGGCGCGCTCTCTCGGCACACTGGCCAAGGACGGCTGGAAGCCGCGGCGGACCATTGTGGTCTGTTTCTGGGACGGCGAAGAGTTCGGCTTGCTGGGTTCCACCGCATGGGTGGAAGACCATGAAACGGAACTCAAACGCAAGGCCGCGGTGTACGTCAACGTGGATATGGGAGTGGCCGGGCCGAACTTTGGCGGTTCCGGGACACCTTCGCTGGCGCAAGTCGTGCGCGACGCGGCCCGGGAGGTGAAAGACCCAAAGACGGGGGGAAGCGTGTTCGAGGCCTGGCAGCATCAAAGAAAGGAGAAAGGGGGACGGGCGGAGGCAGCTCCGGAGGTGATGAAGACGGAAGCGGCGCCGGAGATGGGCGTGCTCGGGTCCGGGTCGGATTACACGCCGTTTTTCCAGCACGAAGGGATTCCTTCGCTGGACATGGGATTCGCGGGAGAATACGGCGTGTATCACTCGATGTATGACGACTTTTTCTGGATGAAGCACTTCGGCGATCCGAACTTCGTCTATCACGCCGCGATGGGACGCATCGCGGGGCTCACCACGCTGCGGATGGCGGAGGCGGACGTGCTTCCTTTTGACTACGTGGCTTACGCGAATGCCGTTGAGAACGCAGAGAAACAGCTTGAGGCGGCCGCAAAGACGCAGGGCGCGCCGCTCGAGTTCGGCGGCCTGCGCGCGGCAGTTGCAGGAATGAAAGACGCGGCGACGAACGCGCAGCGCGCGGCTGAGGCCGCTTCGGTGAATGGATGTGAACGGGCTGCGTGCGAACGGCTGAACCGCGCCCTGGTGGAGGTCGAGCAGGCGCTGCTCGCGCCGGGAGGGTTGGGTGGGCGGCCATGGTACCGGCACACCATCTATGCGCCGGGGACGTACACCGGTTACGCGGCGGTGGTGTTGCCCGGAGTCAGAGAGGCGCTGGACCAGAAGAATTGGGATGGGGCCAAAAGAGAAGTGAGGGCGTTGGAGGCCGCGCTCTCGAGGGCCACGAAGAAACTCGAAGAAGCAGCAGGTGAATGAAGTGAAGGGTGTGAAAGTGCGCCGATTCGTTGGCCGGGGAGCCGGGCGGCGGTACAATTGGCCACTGCGATGATGAAAGTCAAGGTGCTGTTTTTCGGGCGGTTGCGAGAAATTGTCGGGCGCGCCGAAGATGACGTGGAGATCGGCGATGACGAGCGGCTCGCGGACCTGTTTGCGCGTTACGGCGCGCGGCACCCCGAGGCGGGGAGGCTGCGCGGCTCTTTGGTCGCGGCGGTGAATCAAGAGTTCGCGGCGTGGGACGCGCGGCTGCGGCACGGGGATGAAGTGGCGTTTCTGCCCCCGGTGAGCGGGGGATAGGAGATGGCGCGGTTGAGCGAAGACGTGTACCAGCTGGTGCGGGAGCCGATTGACGCGGCCGGCTTGGCGGCGCAGGTGAAGGCGCCGGAAGACGGAGCGGTGGCCACGTTCAACGGCATCGTGCGCAACCACTCGCGCGGGCGCCGCACCCTCTATCTCGAGTACGAAGCCTATGACGCGATGGCCCTCGCGAAGATGCGCGAGATTGTAAGCGAGATGCACCGCCAATTTGCCATCCATCGCGTGGCCATGGCCCACCGCCTAGGAAAACTCGAGATCGGCGAAACCAGCGTGTTCATCGCCGTCAGCGCCGCGCACCGCGGCCCGGCGCTGGATGCCTGCCGCTGGGCCATCGACACCCTGAAGAAGACGGTGCCCATCTGGAAGAAGGAGTACTTCGAGGATGGCGCTGTTTGGGCGGAAGGGGAAGTTCCGGCGGTTCCCGCGGCGATTCGTTCCGCCAAAGCGTCGTAAATGCTTACCCGGACAAGGAACTGCGTTTGGCGCATGGCCTCTCGCGCGATCGTGAGCCTGGCCATGGTGTGCGCCGCGAGTGCTCCGGCGTCGAGCGGCGGGGCGGGAGGCGTTGCGGGCCAGGCCGGAAGCGCGCGCTCTCGCGAGCAGCAACGGGGAGAGATTCGCGTCGAGGTGAGCCTTGTCAATGTGCTCGTCAGCGTGCTGGACGAGCACAACCGCCCGGCGCCGGACTTGCCGCGCGCGGTTTTCGAAGTGTACGAGGAAGACGCGCCGCAGAAAATCGAGGTGTTCGAGCCGGAGACCCAGCAGCCTCTCGACCTCGTGCTGATGATTGACGCGAGCTTGAGCACCTTCATCGACATGGCGGTCGAGAAGGAAGCGGCGGCGCACTTCATCCGGCAGGTGCTGCGTTCGGGCGACCGGTTGTCGGTCTATGAGTTTGACGAGAACGTGACGCAGCTTGCAGGGTTCTCCAACGACGTGCCGTTGCTGCAAAGCGCGGTGCGGCGAATCACCGAGGGCGCGGGAACGTCGCTTTACGACGCTGTGTACGTCGGGGCACAGGCGCTCGAGCGGAGAAGCTTGGAGCGGCGGCGCGTGATTGTCATGGTGACCGACGCGGGCGAGACCACCAGCCGGCTCGATTTCGATGCGGCGCGCCGCGAGGCCGTCCGTGCAGGCGCGCTGCTCTACACCGTCGTCATACGCCCGAGCAAGAATGAAAGCGGCCGAAACACTGCAGGGGAGCACGCTGTGCAGACCATCACCGACGCGACCGGCGGAGCGATGTTTTTTCCCGACGGCCCCCAGGACCTCGATCGGATTTTCGACCAGATCGACCGCGAGCTGCGCACGCAGTACCGGCTGGCTTACTATCCGAATCCGCGCGGGCCGGCGGGAAGCTTCCGCAAGATTGAAGTTTTGGTGAAGGGCAATTACCAGGTGAGGCACAGGACCGGGTACTTCATGGGTGGCGAGGCGAAGAAGTAGCAAGCGGAGAAAGTCAGCGCGGTTCAGGAAAGGCGTGATGGCGAAAACGTTTCTTGAGGTGGCGGTGCAGACGGCGCTCGAGGCGGGAGAGATTCTCGCCGAGGAGTTCGCGCGGCCGGTGGATATTTCTTATAAGGGCGACGTGGACCTGGTGACGCAGGCGGATCGGCGATCGGAGCAGGCCATCGTGGCCCGGTTGGGGTGCGAGTTCCCCGAGCACGCGATTTTGGCGGAGGAAGGCAGCGGGCATGAGAGCAAGTCGCGCTATCGCTGGTACGTGGATCCGCTCGACGGCACCACGAACTTTGCGCACGGCTATCCGTGCTTCGCAGTGTCCATCGGGCTGGCGGAAGACGACCGCATGATTGCGGCCGTGGTGCACAACCCGATCGGCAAGGAATTGTTCGCGGCGGAGCGGGGGAAAGGCGCCGCGCTCAACGGTCGGAGGATCCGCGTTTCGCAGATTGACCGGCTGTCGCGAAGCCTGCTGGTCACGGGCTTTCCGACGCACAAGCGTACGCAGAATCCGAATATTTATTACTACTGGGATTTCACGCTGCAATCGCACGGGGTGCGCCGGGACGGCTCGGCGGCTCTCGATCTGGCCGCGGTTGCGGCGGGGCGCTTCGAGGGATTTTGGGAGTTCGGGCTGAAGCCGTGGGACACGGCAGCGGGCGTGTTGCTGGTGGAAGAGGCTGGCGGACGCGTCACCGATTTCGATGGGCAGCCGTACCCGTTGGGCGGGCCGGTCCTGCTGGCGTCGAACGGACTCGTCCACGCCGAGATGCAAAAAGTGGCCGCTGAAGTCGTGAAGAAAAAGCCCTTAGCGGGCGGATGAAGGCGCGGCACCCGGCGGGTTCTTCTCTCATTCCCTGCGTTGTGTCAGGCGGATTGGGCGCGACGGGCGGCATTGACCTGCTGGAGAGCCTCGTCGGTTGTCACGAAACGAACGCCGCGGGCTTGCCAGTCGTTCAAGAGACGCCGGCCCTTCTCGGGGTCGAGTGACTGAATCGCGTCGGTGACAACGGTGACGCGGCGGCTGCGGCGCAGCAAGCCTTCCACGGTGCAGCGCACGCAGAACTCAGTGACTACGCCGAAAACAAAGAACTCGGGGTCGGGCGCAAACGGCGGAGCGCCGCGAGGGGTGAACCGGTTGAGGAGCGTTTCGGCGCGCGGATTATCGAAGACATCGAGGGTGTTTTTTTCGAGCACCACCTGCTGAAACCCACCAAGATCGTTCGGCAGGACGAATTCGCCGCGAGAGCGGACCACGAGACGCCGCGGCGCTAAGGCGCCGGAAAGGATTTCCGCGCCGGGCGTGTTCTCGAGACAATGCGGCGGCCATTCTCGGATCTCGGGGTCGTCGGGACGGTGGGAATCGGCGGAGGTGACCAGGAAAACGCGGTCCTGCCGGGCGGCTTCGGCCAGGCGGTCGAAATTGGGAACGAGTTCTTCCGCGCCGGGGACGTAGAGCTTGCCGCCAGGCAGGACGAAATCCCTTTGCACGTCCACTTCCCAGAAAATTGCGTTCGGGGAGATCATCGGCGTCCTCACTTCGTCAGATGCGCCTGGACTGGACGAGGGTTCGACGCACCTGCTCGAAAAGCGCTTCCAGACGCGCGCTGTGCCGGACGGGGAAGGGTTCGGCGGCCGGCTCGAGCGAAAGGAGACGTGCGGGGAGTCGTTCGCGAGCGGAAAGAAGACGCTCGCGCGCGGCGCGCACGGCCGCGGAGGGTTCGGACGCGGGCAATTCCAGGCGTTTGCCGCCGCGCAGGATCGGGATGAGAAGCGGTTGGGCGCCGGGGAAGCTTTCGTCATCGAGGCCGATGATGTCCCCGGAAAACGTGCCTTCAGCATCCGAGATACGGAACACCTGTTTGCGGCCGGGATACGTTTTCTTCGCTTCGCTGAGTTTGAGGGTGCCGCGGACCTGCCCGCCGCGCTCGACCTCGACGAGTTTGTAGATGACGTTGAGGTGCGGGGCGTCGGCGGAGGTCACCAGCGATGTGCCTACGCCGAAGGCGTCGAGGCGCGCGCCATCCTCGAGCAGCGAGGCGATGCGGTCTTCATCCAAGTCCCCGGAAGCGAAGATTTGCACGCCGTTCCAGCCGGCGCGGTCGAGCCGCTCGCGAACCCAGATGCTGTCGGCGAGGATGTCCCCGGAATCGAGGCGGACGCCGCGCGGCGCCCGGCCGAGGGCGATAATTTTCTCGACTGCCACGCGAACATCATAGGTGTCCACCAACAGCGTGGCGTCCTCAGGAAATATCTCCAGGAAATTGCGGAAGGCCTCGGCTTCATCGTCGTGGCCCATGATCCAGGAGTGTGCCTGGGTGCCGTAAACGGGAATGCCGAAGTGATGGCCGGCATAGGTGTTCGACGTGCCGGCGCAACCGCCGATGAAGGCCGCGCGCGCGGCGAAGACGCCCGCCTCGCTGCCGTGCGCGCGGCGTGAACCGAACTCGATGACCGGGCGTCCGCCGGCAGCCGAAACCAGCCGAACGGCCTTGCTGGCGATGAGCGTCTGGAAATGTAGGGTAGAAAGGAGGCTGGTCTCGACGATCTGTGCTTCGGCGATGGGCGCAGTAATGCGCAGCAGCGGCTCCTCGGGAAAGAAAATCGTGCCTTCGGGCAGGGCCCAAGCATCGCCGGTGAAGCGGAATCGAGCGAGGTAGTCGAAGAACCGGGGAGACACATGACGGAATAACGGCAGCCCGCGCAAGTAGTCGATTTCTTCGGCGGAGAAGCAGGCGTTCTCGAGAAAATCCAGCGCCTGCTCGAGCCCCGCGGCGACGAGAAAATTGCGCCGGGGCGGAAGAGTGCGGACAAATAGCTCGAAGGTAGCGCGCGCGCTGGATGGATCGGGAGCGGCGCCGGAGCCGAGGTGGACGTAGCCTGCGGCCATGGTGAGCTCGTAGAGGTCAGTCAGCAGGGCGGAATGGCGCGCGAATAGCACTTCTCCAGGGGATTATGCACGAGGATGAGAACGCGGGATAGAGGCGCCACTTGCGGAGAACGCGTTCATTCCTCGAGGTGACGGTCGATCTGGCGCTGGCGATGGAGCTTGATCGCGGCCTTGCGGAGCGTATCGGGAACGTTCCGGTTGATTCCGAGGAGCTTGACGTCCTGGGGATTGAGCAGAAGAAGCATGTGAAGGGAGATGTCGATCGGGGTCTTGGGATTGAACATCAAGCAGCGGATGACGGTGTAGTTCTTGCGGTAACGCCGGTCGTTGGCGATGTGGCGGAGGACCTCGTCGGACTGGTTGGACTCGGAGGCGAAACCCTCGATTTCGCGCTCGGTGAGGCGCGGAGACTGCAGGACGGCGCGCTGGACGACTTTGCTATTGTCGCGGATGAGGAGGCGGCGTTCCTCACTGCCACCCTTCAAGGCGAGCTGGACGCGCTGGGGAACGGTCATCTTGGAGATCTGCTGGAAGACCGTCTGGCGTTTGCTCGGATCGCTCGCAGCAAGCAATCGTTCCAGGGTGGCAGGATCAAAGGATTCGCCGCGAAGCTCGTGGAGCAGTGCTTTCTGCTCCGCGGTGACGGATGAGGAGGTTTCGAGCGCGGCGGCGAGAGCCGGAAAGGCGCTGATGCGGTCGAGCTCATCCATGAGAACCTGAACGCTCTGGGTCGAGAGGTGGCGGGCAGCGGGAACGAGATATTCAGCGGCGCAGGAGCGATTCTTCACCATGGCGTCGGCGATACCGGGTTTGTCGGCTAGATGGTGGGAGCACCAGGAGAAGAGCGCGGGCTGAGCGTCTTCACGGACCAAAGCCAGAATGACAGCCTCGTGCGGCTGACCGAGAAGAACATCCTTCGCTCGAGTAGCGGTCGATTCATCCGGGTCGTTGGAAAAAACGCAGAGAATCTCGACGCGGTCGGCCGGAGTGAGAGAAAGAGTGCCGGAGATGACCGCCAGTTTGCGCTCGTGCGTGGCTCGGCCGGCGCGGAGTTCGGCAAGCTGTTCAGGGCTGAGAGTATCCATCGGGCGCTCGATTCAGGTCCTTCTTCGTCAGTACAATTCTACCGGAAGCGCCCGGGACGCCAAGGGGCGGCATCGTCTGCCCGTTCAATTCCAGCAACACCGCACTGGAGTTGCTCGCGGAGACGATGAACTCGTCCTGGGCGTTGAAGTGGAGGGTCCGGCCGGCAGCGAGATCATTATCGAAAACGGCCTTGCCGTCGGCGAGAACCTGAATGTGGACAGTTTCACTCGCGGAAACCATGAGTTGAAGTGGACCGCCGGATGAGGAGGAATTCAAAGCATCGGGCGAGTTGGGGGCAGCAGCCGATGAGGGCACGGCGTCTGAGCCGGACAAGGGCTCAGCGGGAGCTTGCGCCGGGCCTGCTGAGGCAGGGGAATTCTCCACGGCGGGATGCAGAGCATGCAGACGGTGCCAGCCGACGTAACCGCCGACAGCAAAGACCGCCAGAGCAAGAAGGACGACGACGGCAGGGACTACGCGAGTCGTCAGCTCCGAAGCCCTGTGGATCGCAGGTGGTGGCGCCTCCTGAGCGGCTTGCTGCCCGTGGGCGAGATCGTACTCGGCAAGAAGCTTTTCTTCATCGAGCCCGAGATAGCGGGCTACGGCGCGCACGAAGCCGCGATTAAAGACCCCGCCGGGAAGCCTGTCCCAGGCTTCATTCTCAAGTGCTTCAAGGAAACGCGTGCCGATGCGGGTGGCCGAAGTGATTTCGTCGAGCGAAACCTCGCGCATCTCACGTTCGCGCCTCAGCCGTTCGCCGAAATTCCCCCGAGCCATTGTGACGAGCGTTCGATCCCCTATGAAAGGCCGCGGGTAAGCCTCCCAGGCAATATAGGCGCGAGAGAAAGGGAAGTAAAGGAGTAGGAAAGGAAGATGGAGAAGGCTGAAGGAAGCGGAGAAACCGAGGGATGTTCACGGGGATGCCCGTGCCGAGGGGGCAAGGCCGGGAGGCTGTCTAGATGGGAACGTGACGGCGCGCGCGGGTTGCGCCGTGGAAAGTGTGCTGCCTATACTGGCTGGGACTTGCCAGTCTTCGTGACACTCGCGGGGGTAGGATCCGCCGGAAGGGGCGCGCGAGAATTCCAGCTGGATCGTTGAACGTGGAAGAAGCAAAACAATTCCCTGCCGTTGAACGCCGCCGCGGTTCTTCGTTGCGTACGGAGCGACGTGAGGAAGGCGAGGTCGCGGTCTTTCATGAGTTGGGGAAAGCGCTGACTTCGTCGCTGCAGCTCGACCAGGTGCTGCGGACGATCATGGAAAAGCTGGATGAGTTTCTGCGCCCGGACACGTGGTCGCTGCTGCTGCTGGACGATTCCAAACAAGAGCTAGCTTTCGAGCTGGCGGTGGGGAAGGGATCGCAGGCGCTCAAAGACGTGCGCATCAAGCTGGGGCAGGGGATCGCGGGATGGGTGGCGCAGCAGGGAGAAGCCGTGATCGTGCCGGACGTCTCGCAAGACACGCGCTTCTTCTCGAAGGTGGACGAGCAAACGAAGATGGAGACGCGGTCGATTGTGGCCGTCCCCGTGATGTTCCGGGAGAACTGCCTGGGTGTGATCGAACTGATCAATTGCGTCGGGCCGGACGGGTTCGGGCAGCGCGACCTGAAATTGCTCGAGGCCCTGGCGGATTTTGCAGCCATCGCCATCGAGAACGCGCGGCACGTCAAGCGCATCCACGAACTGACCATTACTGATGATTGCACCAGCCTTTACAATGCGCGTCACCTGGACTTCATCTTGGAGACCGAGATTTACCGGTCGCAGCGGTACAACTTCGAGTTCTCGCTGCTGTTCATCGACCTGGACCACTTCAAGACGGTCAACGACACCCACGGGCACCTGATGGGATCGAAGCTGCTGGCGGAAATCGGCGAGATGTTGAAGTCGCGGTGCCGGCTGATCGACATGGCCTTCCGGTACGGCGGCGACGAATTCGTGGTCGTGCTGCCGCAAACGTCGAAGGAAAATGCGATCGGGGTGGCCCGGCGGTTGCACGAAGTGATCCGCGAATCGATCTGGCTCAGGGCCGATGGGCTGAACGTGCGAATTACAGCCAGCCTGGGGGTGGCCTCCTACCCGGCGGATTCCAGGACGAAGGTAGGAGTGCTGCACCTGGCGGACGAGGCCATGTACCTGGTGAAGAACACCCACCGCGACGACGTGGCCGCGGCCAACATGGGGATCGTGCCGAAGTAGTGTTGGACCCTCGCTGACTCCTCTCGAATCTTCTTCCGCTTCATTCTCATTCCTTCCGCGAAGTTCGGGGAGGGATCAGCGCGCAACAGCGCGGCACTAAACTTTCGGCAGGTGGGCCAAAGCCTCCTGAATTTTCTCTTCCGGATGTTCGTAGTCGGTGAGCTCGCCGGCGAAGTACTTCTCATAGGCGGCCATATCGAAATGGCCGTGTCCGCTCAAGTTGAAGAGGATGGTCCTCTCCCGGCCTTCTTCCTTGGCTATCAGCGCTTCGTCAATGGCGCAGCAGACCGCGTGGGAGGTCTCGGGCGCAACGATGATTCCCTCCGCCCGCGAAAACGCGATGGCGGCTTCAAAGCATTTCAGTTGCGGATAACTGACGGCCTCGACGACGCCGGCGCGGTGCAGCAGGCTCACGAGCGGCGCCATGCCGTGGTAGCGCAGGCCGCCCGCGTGAATGCCCACGGGGATGAAATCGTGGCCGAGCGTATCCATCTTGAAGAGCGGGGTCATTCCGCTGCTGTCGCCGAAATCGTACGCGTACACGCCCTTGGTCATCGTGGGGCATGCGGCGGGCTCGACGGCCACCAGGCGAATCTTCTTGCCGCCCGCCTTGAGCGGAACGAACGGGAAAGCCAGGCCGGCGAAATTGCTGCCGCCGCCGCAGCAGCCGATCACCACGTCAGGAAAGGCCGCAGCGAGCTTCATCTGCGCGATGGCTTCCTGGCCGATGATGGTCTGGTGCAGGAGCACGTGGTTGAGCACGCTGCCGAGCGAGTAGTTCGTGTCTTTGCGCTGCGCCGCGTCTTCCACGGCTTCGCTGATGGCGATGCCGAGGCTTCCCGGACATTCCGGATCTTGCGCCAAGATCTTTCGGCCCGCTGCCGTCCGGTCGCTCGGAGACGGAATGCACTTGGCTCCCCAGCATTCCATCAACGTGCGGCGATGCGGCTTCTGGAAGTAGCTGCACTTCACCATGTAAACCATGCATTCGAGGCCGAACACTTGCGTGGCGTACGCCAGGGCGCTGCCCCACTGCCCCGCTCCAGTCTCGGTGGCCAAGCGGCGAATGCCCTGCTGCTTGTTGTAATAGGCCTGCGGAACTGAGGTATTCAGTTTGTGGCTGCCCGCGGGAGAAACCCCTTCGTTCTTGTAGAAAATCTTGGCGGGAGTGCCGAGAGCCTTCTCGAGCCGGCGGGCGCGATAGAGCGGCGTGGGACGCCAGAGGCGCAGGATGTCCCATACCGGGTCGGGTATGGGCACGGTGGGCGCGCCGGACATCTCTTGCTCGATCAGGGCGTGCGGGAAGATAGCTTCAAGATCGCCGGGGTTCGCCGGCTGTCCCGTGGCGGGATTCAAAGGAGGAGGCAACGGCAGCGGCAAGTCCGGGATGACGTTGTACCAAGACTTGGGCATATCTCGTTCGGGCAAAAGGAACTTGTTATCTTCCACGGTAGTCCTTCCTCCACGTCGTCCAGCTCGGGCGGACGAAGCGGTGGAGAATAGCACAAATGGAGGCAATGGGAGAGTGTTGGCATGTTGCACGTTGGAAGGTTCCGGAGAGCGTTTGCACGTTTGAACGTTGAAACGTTGAAATGTTGAAGAGTGAAAGGCGGACGGCAAAGCAACTAAGCAGAGAAGCGGCGGAGCCGAAAAAGGTAGGGGGGCACCGGCCTTTTTTCGTAAGAGTGTGATTCCGGGGCACTTTAAGTCTAATGATTTTGTAAGAGTGAGATCTACAGGACTTACAGGCGCAAAATCCGTAAGAGTGCGTTCTAAAGGAGTTAGCAAGAAACGTCGGCCCGTTGAACGCTGTGGGGGTTGAACGTTGAAAAGCGCGAGAGGACACGGCTGATTCTTGAGACGAGGATGCGGGGAATCCGACTCACGTGCGAGTGAGACACTAAGAAAACAGATTTGGCTTTTGAGGCGCGCTAGTACTACACCGGCCTTTTTCTGTAAGTGTTGATTCCAAAGGGTTTTAAGTTCAACGATTCTGTAAATGTTGATTCTGGAAGGGTTGCAGGCGCGATTTTTGTAAGTGTTGATTCTAGGTGGGTTAGCGTGGCTGAGGCCGATTTTCACGGCTCATTGTAGCACGACAGTTACCATAATGCAATGGGAATGTTGTAGTTATCCACAAGTTTCTTGGGAGTGGACCGTCTCGCGGAAGCGAGCGAGGCCCCATAACCGCGCGCGCGAACATTTTCAGCTCCCCCTCGGGGGAGCCGAACGCAACAACCACCAGACCTACGCCTCAACAAATGTGCCGAAAACTCTGGACACAACCGCTGTCGATTATCCCAACATAGAAGTTCAATCGCGGTTGTCCTGAGGAAGTGCATTCTACCTTGCGTTGTGGACGCTCGGCTCAGGAAAACGGGACAAGGAGGTGACTTAGGTGAATGTCGCCACACGAGCGACTGTGCGTCGTTATCATGGCAGATGGTGGGAGGCCGGGTTTTAAATCGCGCATTCTGCAATGTAGTCTTCGTTTGTATCGCTTGATCCGCTTTGTGATCGCGGACTGGGCGATCGATGTGTCCCCGTCCATTACGTACCCAACCATCGCATCCGTTGGGAAGTTTTTAGCATACTGCGCACGAACGAAGCGCATCATGCCTTGGAGCACGTACTCAGTCGCCAAGGACCTGCGCCTTGTCGATCCATACGAAACATTAAGCCTCTTGCACTCAAATGCCATATAGAGCTTTCGCGAGGCAGCAGAGAAGAGAACAGCGATATCCAAATATCCTTTTACGCCCACATTTCCCTTGAGATCCTCAGGGAGAAGCTCGAGCTGTGATTCGATAAAGAAGGGCGACGATCGGATTATGGTATCTCTGCGCATCGCGATCACGAGTTTCCGCGTGATCTCATCTTCGAGAGTCGTTGGTTTGCAGCGTGCGCGACATGCAGGCCAACACCGCACGATTGCATTGACAAGAACATCGTGAACGTTTTTGAACTTTGTCACCCAAAGGCGGGATGTTCCAACGACATTCATCGGTCGGACTGACTCAGTTGTTCCCTGTGGCGTTCTATTAGCAGGTCGCCGGCAATCTCGTCCGCATCATTCAACGCAGAAGTGCGGAGCCAGAAACGAGCATCTGAAGGTTTGACCAAAAGGAGGGCATCGTGAGCGAAAACCTTGAGGTTCGCATTGAAATAGATGTTGCGAGTCCGCCGCAACGGCAGGCATGACCTGAACTCGTGGATGGCTTCCATTAGAGCGTCCGAGCTTCGGTTGACTATGATTGGTTCTCCATTTTCTTCCTTAGCGAAGCGCAGTTGAACAGCTCGAACCGGTGCTTTTTCGCCGAGCAACACCGCTTGAAGCCGAGTACCAGGCTCGAGCCATTGTTCTAACGTTGCAATAAGAGTCTTCGCATATTCCGTATCTTCTGTGCTGCTAACCTCACGCAATAACGCTGTTTCTACACGTCGGCGTGGTTGGACGCTGGGAATTACTTTCCTCACTCCCTCTTCGACGATCGTTGTTTCATCCGCACTAAGACCAAAATAGCGACACACCATCCGATTAATCTGTTGAATCTCCTGAGTCGTATCCGGCGCGAATAACCTGTCCTTGCTAGCCAGTAGTGCATCCACTGCGGCAACGATCGCTTGCGCGATTCCCGAAGCTTCCCTCGACAAATCGGGTGGGTCAGGAAAAGGAAGTTCCAGGAGTTCTTCGATATGAACTTCCGGGCGCTCGGTACCCAAACTTGCGCTTATGTGAAAGAGGAACCATGCGGCAAGATCGCTGTTGAGGATTGCGGTAAGCAGTTTGGCTCTCGGCTTTTCTGAAGCTGGAAACTTGATCGCTTGTATAGAGTGTCTAAATGGGAAGTCTTGTTCGACATACGAGGCGCGAATCAATCCCGTTTTTGGTTGGACGCCCTTGATCACCAAAATCCGAGGACCAAAATATCCGGGCACGAAACCTGCGCGCCGGACGCGTGAACTCTGCCACGGTTTTGACGCTACCGTCGGGATAACCCACGCTTGAAAGTAGGCCGTATCAAGGAAAGGTATTCCAGTTAGTAACGGCTCTATGGTCGAGCCGTGAAGTGCCCCCTTTGCCCGTTCGGTGTGCAACTCCTGAAAGCCCTGGCCAATTGTCCAAGAGTTTCTCTCGGTGTCTACACCTGTATCTCGCTGTGTGCGAAAACTCGAGACCAACCGGCGAAGCGGCGGCAATTCCAACAGCCAGTCGAGCAGCCGAAGCTCTCTTCCGCTGGCCCACAGCCGTCGTTTCCAGAAGAACCGTTCGCAAGCCGCAGTGTGACTGTCCACGGTCCATTGATCGGCCGCAGAGATCACCAGGATCTTCGCCGCGCTTAGAATCCTAGTTGCTTTGGGACACCAATACTGAAATTGATAGGCCTCGGTGGTCCCCGAACCCAAGATGGCGAGAATAGTCGGGCGATCAGCGTCTTCAAACAACTGAAAACGGACATCGGAGAAGTTAACCACTCTTACGAACTTCGACATTCTTAGCCATCGGCTGCGAGCTTGCTGGGCTGCTTCGGTGTGGTTGTGAAGGATGCCCATCGCAGGCAGCAACAGCCCGACAGTTCCAGCACGCCGAGCGTGCACTTGGGTTTTCCAGATGAAGGCCCAAGCGATTTCCTTTTGTGGCATGGGAAGGTCCCTCTGCTCGCACCATGCCAGGGCCGATTCTGCGGCAGCCGAGTTGCGACTAATCCAAGGCGGATTGCCAATCACCAGGTCAAACTGGCCCAAGCGCAGGTTTGGGTTAAAGAAATCGCCAGTGAGAAGCGTTTTGTCGAATAGACGCGGCAGAATTCTTCCTTTGCGCAGCAGTTCGACAATTGCAGGGGGTTCTACCTCCTCAAGTAGTGCGATATAGAGCGAGAACACTGAAATACGGACTGCATCCGCCTGTTTATCGATCCCGTAAAGGCCGCTTAAGAAGTACTTTAGAGTTCGCCACGGAGGTGAAGCATCGGAGTGTTGAACGCGCCAAGCGCGTATCATTCGCTGGAAAACACGCACCAAGAAAATCCCGGACCCACATGCGGGATCGAGGACGCGTAGAACACCGGTGTTTCTTCGTTTTTGTTGAAGAACGCCCCACGCCTGTTCAACGGTGATATCGGCCAAGAAAGTGGGGGTGAAGTAACTGCCAAAGGAGCGTCGATCAGAATCCTGCTCATTCAAGAAACGATCATAGATCGAACTAATGAGTTCGACCGGAACGTAGCTGAAATCAAAAGGCCAGAAACGCATCTGCCCCGTCGCGAGCTCAATCAAGCCGCTCCTGAATTCGTCAAGCACTTCTAGGTGATCGCGTGAGAGCCGCGGCCCTTTCTCGGGTCCGAATGAGCACGGACCGTAGAAGATGTCGCCATTGAAATCTCGACGGAGACGACGAAACAGAGCGTCAAGGGCGTTGAGGGAGCGGAGCTTGAAGATATCAGCAAGAGAAGCGACGCCCTTGGCGCGGACATGGTTGCGATAGTAGACATCATCAACGATGCGACGGTCTTCGAGATACGAGATAAAGATCACCTGCAGAAGAACTGCACGAGCCGCTTCCGCATCAAGGCCTCGCTTTCGAAGCCTTCGCACGGTTTCTTCGAGGTTCGAAAGCAGAGTCGAATCAATTCGCGCATTCTCTCTGAAAAATGGCCGATGTTCTTCGAAATAGCGCCCACACTCAATCTCGGCGATGAGTGTCTGCAGTCTGAGCGCGTCCGTGCCGGCCTTAAGAACCTCAATGACGAGCCTGTCGAGCGTGTCGGGGTGCACGTCAGCGCTGAAAGGAGGCTCCCATAGTGTGTAAACTCGAAACTCTGAGGGAAGTGAAACAATCAGAATACTCATCAAACCCTGATTCCACAGTGCACGATGGATACGACTGATCTGGGCTTGGTCCAGGTCGGGCTGATCTAAGAAACCAATCGTAGGCACAGACCCAATGATGAGGACCCCAGACAGGCCCAGTCGCTCAAAACAGGCTTCGATTGCTCCGGCATGGGGAGTTTCTGGAGTTGATTCGCCCTGCAAAACTAGATCCTGCGTACCGAGGCGATCTCGTAGAGCGAGTGTGTGTATCCAGTCGTGAGTGGACGCGCTCGCCATTAGGGCGAATAAATAGCGAATTTAGATTGTAACTCTCGGCCCAGCTGAAATGAAAGAGCAATGCTGAGTCGGCCCGCAGCATGCTGCCCACGCGCGCTGAAGATGTTCAAGTATAACGTTTTCCATATGTTGAGCGGCGGTAGATCGTTACGAATGCTATTTAGCATCGCTTCCAAGCTGTATATCACATCGGAGGGGCAGGGTAGTACATTGTTCTTGATCGCGATCAATGCGAAGGCAATCACCGGGCTCACGGTGGCGAATCGCAGCGGGGCGGCTTCGGTTTTCCCGGCATGGCCGGAATCTCCGACCTTCCGCAGTGAGTTCGCAAAGAGGAGCGGTTTGCATCGCGGTGATTCTGTCCGTGCTGGGAGGGGGCGGGGCGGCACGGAATCTCCGCACGCGGCTCCGCCGGATGCGGAGCACTGAGGCGGGAATGCCCGTTGAGTTTCGGCAAGATCCCCACAGGTAAAGGCGACCTGTGGGGCACCCGCTCTTACGTCGGAGCTCCCTCGACTCCGCTCGGGACAGGTTCCGCTCCGACCCCCTAGAACACAGGCTGAAAGCCTGTGCTACGATTCGGACGATAGCGCTATTTAGCAGGGTCTCGCTGACGCGTCGCCTTTACAGCCGACAGAATCCCAACACCCAAGAGTATGATCGCGCCCACCGCAATCCAGTGTGCGGGGATGTGCAGCAAGTATGCGGCATAAATCAGGCCGCCGATCAGGATCGCGAACCCAATCGAGTAAAGGCCGAATGACATAGCGTCTCCTTCTCGAGTCAGCCGGGGCAGTTTTCGCCCGAGAACTCAGCTTGCTCGCTTGCGGGAGGACGGAATGCGGCCGCCCTCCGTCCTCTGGCATCGATCAGCTCCGCAACTCCTACTGTGACGAACTGGCTTTCTGATTTTTAACCTGCAGATCATTCACGACCTGCTTCACGTTGGGCACTCTCGCGGCCATCTTCTCGGCGCGCGCGCGCTTGTATTCCGAGTTCACTTCACCGGTCAGCGTGACTACGCCGCTCTTCACTTCGTATTTCACGCTCTTATGCAACTTGTTCTGAATCAGCGCAGCGTCCAGGTTCTTTTCGATGCCTTCGTCCAGATCCGAGTTCACGGCCTTGGCTTCTTTTTCCGCGCCCACGGGAAGCACGGCAATCTGATCCGCGAGAACCTGGGCGCCCGCCAGAGACCTTGCAAGGGATTCGGCTTGTGACTTGTCGTACTCAGTGGTGACGTGTCCGCCGAGGGTCACGATGCCCTTGTCGCGATCCTGACTGACGGTGACGTCTTTGAAGCCTGCTCGATCGAGCGATTTGCGAATACTGTCGGAAACATCAGGCGACTTCGTGGCTGTCCTGGAGCATCCGGCCATGGTCCCGACGGCGAGCAGCGCGAGCATGAATACCGACAATGTGAGCTTTTTCATGTTTCTCCTTTGATGGGGCTAAGATATTTGAAATAGTTTCCACCCGCGCCAAGCGGGGCCATCCACACTATTTCCCGAGGACTTTCTCCACCTGGCCGATTTTCTTTTGGACTTTCCCGCCTATCTTTTCGTCCTGGCCTTCGGCTTACTTCCTCCGCAGGCAGCATCATAAAAGAGACGAAGATGGATATCTGTTCACATAGAGACACACGAACCCGAGCGGTGGGGCAGCCTCACCGAGGTGGGAATGCCGCTTGAGTGTCGGCAGGATCCCCACAGGTGCACCCGACCTGTGGGGCACCCACGCAATGCCAAGAGGGAGTGCAGCGAGACAGGGCAGGGTCGGTGTGCTACCGTTTGCGTAGAGAGATGGAGCGGAACGGATAGCGAATGAGGACGAGCCAAGCGGCGCGGTACGCGCGGTGGTCGGCGATGGCGGCCGGGGCGATCGCTGCAGTGACGCTCGGCGTGTTTCTGCACCGGGCCTGGCTGGCACGACAGGAACGCAGACAGGCTCCGGCGCCGGCGCCGCCCAGCGTGGAACGGCTCTCCAGCGAGCTGACGTTTTCCAAGGTGGAGAAGGACCGGACGATCTTCACGGTGAAGGCTTCACGCTCGACCGAATTCAAGGCGAACGACGAAAACCTGCTGGAAGACGTCCAGATCACCATTTTCGGACGGGAAGGAACGCGGCACGACACCCTGCACACGCGAAGCTGCCAATACGAAAAAGATTCGGGCGAAATCCGCTGCGATGGCGAAGTCCAGATCGATCTCCAGAGCGCCAAGGATGCGGCGCGGGCGGACGCCGCGACGCGCCGGGCACACGTGGAAACGCGCCGGGTGAGCTTCGATCGCAGTTCCGGCGTGGCCCGGACGGATGAGAAAGTGACGTTCGCTTTTGCGAACTGCCAGGGCGAAGGCGTGGGCGTCAGCTATCGCTCGGGGGACGGGGTTCTCCGGCTGGATAAGGACGTGAAGCTGTGGCTCAGACCCTCCGGAACGGCAGGAGCGAGCGAGGAAAAACAAGTCGAAGTGACGGGTTCCGGCCTCGAGTACCGGCGCGATACGCGGAGGATGCAACTGGCGGGCCCCGTGCGGGCAGTGACGGAAAGCAGCGAGATGACCGCGGGAGAGATGGCGCTCGAACTGGACGCAAGTTTCCGTCCACAGAAATTGGTGGCGCTCGCAGGGCGGGACGGCTCGCGGCCCCAGGCGCGGTCGACGCAGGCCAAAGGCGAGACGCAAATGGCGGCCGATGAGGTGGCGGCAGAGTTCCATACGGAAGGATGGCTGCAGGACATCGTCGCGACCGGGCGGGTGGAAGGGCAGTTCAAAGGCGAGAAGGGGAATGAAGATTTTCATGCGGACAAGACACGGGCAAGCTTCTGGCCCAGGAGCGAGAGGTTGAAGGAAGTGGATGCCACGGGAAATGTGGCGCTCGAGGATAGCTGGCAGGGCGGGGTGCGCCGGAGGCTCGAGACGAATGCGTTGAAGGTGCTGTTCACGGAAGCGGGGAAGAACCGGGGATATCACGTCGAGTCGGCGGAAACGCTCGAGCCGGGCACGGTGGAATGGGCCGAAGCGGGAGAAAAGGGAGGGAAAGTTGTCACGCGCTTGAGCGGGGACGTGCTGAGGGCGCGATTTGCGGAGAAGGGACGCGCGCAACAGGTGGACGTCGTGAATCATGTCCAGGTGGAGCGGCGTGCCGAGGGGCAGCCAAACGAGACGGCGACGGCGCAAAGCGGTACGGCGAAATTCAATAGGGACGGCAACTGGGCCCAGGTGGACTTGAAAGGAGATGTGCGGTTGGAGGAAGCGCCCGTGGGCCAGGCGGCGAACGGGCGCAGCGCGCGAGCGGATGCAGCCACGTTTGTGCGCGCGACGCAGAGCGCAGCGCTCACGGGGAACGCCGTGGTGAGCGACGAGGCGGCGCGGACGACGGCGCGGCGGATCACGTTCGAGCAGGCCACCGGCGAAATCCGGGCCGAGGGCGGGGTGCGGACCACGGAAATGCAGGCGGGGCGCGGCGGAGTGGGCCTCGCGCCGCAGGCGGCCAATTTGTCGGCCGACCACCTGGAGGCGAATTCGCAAACGGGGCGCGCGGTGTACACGGGGCACGCGCGGCTATGGCAGGGGGACGCGGTCATCGAAGCGGATGCGATCGAGCTGCTGAGGCCGGCGCGACAATTGAACGCCCGCGGGGGCGTGCGGGCGGAGTTCGCGCAGGCCGCACTCGCGCAGCAAACGGCGACGCAGCCGCAACGAGGCGCCACGTGGCGCGTCCGCGCGGGGACGCTGACGTATTGGGATGCGGATGGAAAGGCGCGCCTGGAAAAGAATGTGAGAGCAGAGTCGGCGGAAGGAGTGATCCAGGCGGAGGCGGTGGACCTGTATTTCACGCGGACCGCGGGGCAGGGGCAACAAGTAACGCGCGCGGTGGCCACCGGTGGAGTCGAGGTGCGGCAAGGCGACCGGCGCGCGACTGCGGAACGAGGAGAGTACACGGTCGCCGAAGGGAAATTCGTTTTGTCGGGCGGAAATCCGACCATTTTTGATGCCTCCAGCGGCACAACGACCGGGCGTCAATTGACCTTCTATAATGCGGATGATACGATCATCGTGGATTCCGAGCTGGGTTCGCGCACGTTGACGAAGCACCGAGTCGAGAAATGACGAGGTATGCAAAGGCTCCAAGGCGTCGAACTGAGCAAGTCGTATCGCGGACGGAAGGTTGTTGACGCCGTCGAGCTGGAGATCGGACAGGGTGAAGTCGTTGGGCTGCTTGGGCCCAACGGCGCGGGAAAAACCACAACCTTCTACATCCTGGTCGGTCTGGCCCGGCCCGATATAGGCCGCGTTCTTCTGAACGGCGACGACATCACGGACCTTCCCATGTATCTCCGGGCCCGCAGCGGCATCAGTTACCTTCCGCAGGAACCTTCCGTATTTCGCCAACTGACAGTGGAGGAAAACCTTCTGGCGGTGCTCGAAACTCTGCCGATGACCGCGGAGCAGCAGCGCGACCGGCTCGAGGAGTTGCTGGCGAAGATGGGACTCGAGGCGATACGCGACCACCGGGCGCACACGCTTTCCGGCGGAGAGCGGCGGCGGCTTGAGATTGCCCGATCGCTGACGCTCGACCCGAGCTTCATCCTCCTGGACGAGCCCTTCTCGGGGATCGATCCACTGACCGTGAAGGACTTGCAGGAGACCATACGGGAGCTGAGCAAGTCGGGGATCGGGGTGCTGATGACCGACCACAACGTGCGCGAAACTCTGAACGTGACGGATCGGGCGTATATCATTAATCACGGGAAAGTTTTTCGCGCGGGCAGACCCGTGGATTTGAGCAATGATCCGGAGGTGCGGCGCGTATATCTGGGCGATCACTTCCGCCTGAATTGAGCGGGTCCCGAGAGGGCCGGGGCGAATCAAGAGACCATGAGCTGGCAAGGCCTCAAACTGAACCTGAAGGTCACGCAGAAGCAGATTCTGACGCCGGGCCTGGTGCAGATGGTCAGCGTGCTTCAGCTGAACCGGCTGGAACTGCGCGAAATGATCAATCAGGAGATGATCGCGAACCCGGTGCTCGAAGAGCTGACCGAAGAAAACTCCGCTTCGGACGATTACAGCGACGAGACCTTCCTCAAGGCGGAGACGGAGAAGGTGCCGGAGACGGAAGCGGCGAATCCGTTCGACGAGTTCGACTTCGGGTCGTTCTTCAACCGCTACCTGGATACCGGCGGCGACGGCGGGCAATCGCAAGAGCGGGAAATCTCCGAGAAACCATCATTCGAGAAATTCCTATCCTCCCCGCGCGGGCTGAGCGACCACCTGATGTGGCAATTGAGCCTGACCGTTTGCAACGACACGGTGGGAGAGATCGCGGAGAACATCATCGGGAACCTCGACGAGAACGGGTACCTGACCGCGTCGCCTGAGGAACTCACTCAGGAGGGGAAGTATTCGCTCGAGGACGTTGAGGAAGCATTGGCGGTCGTCCAGGAATTCGACCCACTGGGCGTGGGGGCGCGAGACCTGCGGGAATCGCTGCTGCTGCAACTGAAGACCCTCGACCCCCAGAACCAGCTCGCCCAACAGATCGTCTCCGAGTACCTGAAACAGGTGCAAACCAACCAGTTGAAGGAGATCGCCCGGGCGCTGAACCGGCCGGTGGAGCTCGTGAAGCGCGCGGTGGACGTCATCAAGAAGCTCGATCCGCGGCCTGGTCTGCGATACAACAAGACCGAGCCGCGGCTGGTCGAGCCGGACGTGTACTTCCGCAAGGTGGATGACTTGTGGCAGGTGTTCCTGAACGAGGACGACATGCCGCAGCTGCGGCTGAGCCCGACCTACCGGCGCCTGCTGGCGCGCGACGCGGCGGACCGCGATGTGCGGAATTACGTGAAGGAACGGTTCACCGCGGCAATCCAGCTCATGAAGAACATCGAGCAGAGAAAGCACACGATCCTGCGCGTCTGCCAGTCCATCATCGCGCGGCAGGGCGAGTTTCTCGACCACGGGCCTGACCACCTGAAGCCGATGATGATCAAGGAAGTGGCGGAAGAGGTGGGAGTGCATCCCTCGACGGTGAGCCGGGCAGTGGCCAGCAAGTACGCGCACACGCCGCAGGGTGTGCTCGAGCTGCGGTCTTTCTTCTCCGAGGCGGTGAACGGGCCGGAGGGCGGCGGGATGTCCCTGCAGACGCTGAAGCGGCTGGTGAAGAAGATGATCGAGGAAGAAGATACCGCCAAGCCGCTGACCGACGAGCAGATTGCCAAGAAGCTGGATGAGGCCGGCATCCACGTGACCCGGCGCACCGTGGCGAAGTACCGCGAAGACATGCGCATTCCCAGCACCCACCAGCGGCGAGTGAAGGCCTAGGACGCGCGCGGCGTGAAGCAGGAGCCCAGACGCGGCGCGCGGCAACTCGTCATCCTCACCGGACTCTCCGGATCGGGCAAGAGCACTATCCTCCGGGCGTTCGAGGACATGGGCTTCTACTGCGTGGATAACCTTCCGGTCGATCTGATCCCCATGTTTGCGGAAATTCATTCCCAGAGCATAGGGGAATACGCCCGGGCGGCGCTCCTGGTGGACGCGCGTGAGGGTACGCAACTCGAGAAGCTGCCTCCGCTCTACCGGGCCCTGCGCAAAGACCATCCGATCACTCTGGTGTACATCGATGCCAGCGAGGAGGCGCTGCTGCGGCGGTACAGCGAGACGCGGCGGCCGCACCCCCTGAGCCAGGATCGCTCGGTGCGGGAGGCGCTACGGCGGGAGCGGGCGCTGATGGAGCCGATCAAGAAAGTGGCGGACGTGGTGATTGATACGTCAAAGTTCAACGTGCACGAGCTGCGCCAGTTTGTGACGGACCGGTTCAAGAATCCGGACCAGCGGCCGCTGATGGTCTCGGTGGTGAGCTTCGGGTATCGGTACGGGGTGCCGGGAGACGCCGATCTGGTGTTCGACGTGCGCTTTCTGCCGAACCCGTATTTCATCGCCAAGCTGAGGAAATTCTCCGGGAAGGATGCACGGGTGGTGCGCTTCCTTCGGTCGTTCCGGCAGACCGGGGAGTTTTTGAAGCGCGTGGGGGAGTTGCTGCTGTACCTGCTACCGCATTTCATCCGGGAGGGAAAGAGTTACTTGACGATCGCGATTGGGTGCACGGGTGGCAGGCACCGGTCGGTGATGGTGGCGGAAGCTCTGGCCAAGGCGCTGGCGCGGCGGGGATATTCGGCGCGGCCCACGCATCGCGACATCGACAAGTGAAGGTCCAACGCGCGCCCAGTGATGAGGGCGCGCAACTTGACAACGGGGCGCGCTGTCCATACGGTTAGATGCGCTGAATTCCCCGGGAAGCACGGAGACGATGCCCGCATTCCTCTCCACGAACCTGCGAAAGCTGCTGAGTTACATTCGGCCGTACTGGCTGCGGACGGCAGTGGGGATCATACTCACCGCATACGCGGCGGCCGCGCTTGGACTGGTGGTGCTGATGGTCAAGCCCGCCTTGGACCAAGTGCTCACACCATCGGTGTTCGGCTCGAGTCTTCCACTCGTCAAGTTGCCGTGGAATGATCATGTCATCGATCTGAGCGCATTTTTCCCGAAGAGCATTCACAATGTTTGGACAATTTTTACGTTCTCCTTGTTGTTTCTCTTTCTGACGAAGGCCGTAGCCGAGTACTTTGGGGCCACGCAGATCCAGTACGCCGGACAAGCCGCGGTGACTGACCTGCGAAACAAGGTTTACACGAAACTACTTCGGCAGCCGATCGGGTTCTTTCGAGACAACGCGACGGGGCGCCTGATCTCGGTGACGATCAACGACGTGGAGAAGGCCCGGACGGCGCTTTCTGAGTTTCTGGCGGATTTCTTCCGACAAGGGTTCACCTTGGTCGCTTTGGTCGCCGTACTGGTAGCCCTCAAGTGGCAGATGGCGTTAGCGTCGGCCGTGTTGTTGCCGCTGGTGATCTTGCCGGTAGGAAAATTCGGGCGAAAGATCCGGAAGTCGAGCGAGAAGAGCCAAACGCGTTTGGCAGACCTGGGCCAGATTCTGGAGGAGACGTTCACGGGAAACCGCGTGGTGAAAGCCTTCGGGATGGAGGCGTTCGAGATCGGGAAATTCCAGGAAGCGGCACAGCGGCTTCTGCGGGAGAACATGAGGTGGGTGCGCGCGGCGGTGGCCACGCCGCCCCTGATGGACGTGCTTGGCGCGATGGTGATTCCGTTAATCCTGTTGTACGCGCGCGGGCAGATACAGCACCATCAGATGACGACCGGGGCTTTCTCCGCCTTCGTTGTCGCGCTACTCAGCGCGTACACTCCACTGAAAAGGATCGGATACATCTACCAACAGTTCCGGATGGCTGAAGGGGCGACGACGCAAGTGTTTTCGTTTCTCGACCTCGAAGAGGAGGTGACGAACCAGGCGGGAGCCAAGTTCCTCGATCCGTTTGAACAAGAGATCGTGCTCGATAACGTGAGCTTCTCTTACGACTCGACGCCCGTGCTGCAGGGCGTCCAACTAGAGGTTCGGAAGGGTGAAGTCGTCGCCATCGTAGGTTCGAGCGGCGCGGGGAAGACCACGCTGGTGAATCTGCTGCCGCGGTTTTACGATGTGACCGGCGGCGCGGTGCGAATCGACGGAACCGACGTGCGCGACGTAACGTTGCGGTCCTTGCGCGGACAGATTGCCGTGGTGACGCAGGAAAACATCCTGTTCAACGATACGGTGTGGAACAACATCTGTTACGGCCAGCCTCGCATGCCGCAGGAGCGCGTGGTGGAAGCGGCGCGGACAGCGCTGGCGCACGACTTCATCATGGAACTGCCTCAGGGGTATCAGACGATCCTTGGCGAGCGCGGGCAGGGGCTTTCGGGCGGCCAGCGGCAGCGAATCGCCATCGCGCGGGCCATCCTGAAGAACTCGCCGATCCTGATTCTGGACGAGGCCACGTCGGAGCTGGACACGGAGTCGGAAATGCTGGTGCAGAAGGCGCTCGCAAACTTGATCGTGGGACGCACGGTGTTCGTGATCGCTCACCGGCTTTCGACGATCCGGCGCGCGGACAAGATTGTGGTGCTCGAGGACGGGCAGATCCGCGAATCGGGCACGCATGCGGAGCTATTGGCGCAAGGAGGCACTTACGCGCGGCTGTACGACTTGCAGTTCGCCGAGGACGAAGGCCCGACCGCGACCCGCACCCCCATCGCGACGGAGACTCCGGCGCCGCAAGGGATGGAGCAATGAGTCCGGCCGAGAACACGGGACGCAAACTGGCAGGCGGTGCGCAGAGATCGGCATGCCTTTCGATGACGGGCTACGCGCAGGCGCGCACCGAGTACAACGGCTGGGGAATCCGCATCAGCCTGCGAAGCGTGAACCACAAGTTTCTGGATTTGCGCGTGCGGTTGCCGGAAGGGTTCGAGATGTTTGAGCCGCGGCTGCGGCAGGTGGCGCGAGAGCGAATCCGGCGCGGGCACGTCGAGGTGATGGTCGCGGCGGACGCGGCCGGTGCGTCGGCGGTCAAGGTCAACCGAGCGCTGGCGGAAGCCTACCTGCGTGAGGCGGAGGAGCTGCGCCGGGAAATGCATCTTGGGAACGAACCGGACGTGGTGGCAATTCTGAGATTGCCTGGGGTGGTTGCGGGAAGTGCGTTGGCGATTCCGGAGGACGAGGAGGAGCAGGAAAAGCTCGGAGTGGAACTGGCGGCGTGCCTGGAAATGGCCATCGCGCGGCTCGACGAGATGAGGCGGCACGAAGGTGCGCACCTGGCCGAAGAGATGCTTGGAAGGCTCGCGGAAATTGCGGAGCACGCGGCGAAAATCGAGAGCAAGGCGGAAACGGCGCGACCCGCGTATGCCAAGCACCTGGAGGCGCGGCTGAAAGAGATCGCCGGGGCTGTGGGCGTGGACCCGACGCGGGTGGCGCAGGAAGCAGCCATCCTGGCCGAGCGCGGCGACGTGAGCGAAGAACTCTCCCGACTGAAAAGCCATGTGGCGCAGTTCGGAAGGCTGCTGCAGGGGGCGGGTTCCGCCGGAGAGCTCGGCAAGAAGCTGGATTTCCTGCTGCAGGAGATGCAACGGGAGGCCAACACGCTGATGGCCAAGTCGCCGGGTGTTGAGGCGCAGGGACTGGCCATCACCGACCTCGGCCTGGAGATCAAGTCGGAGATCGAGAAGCTGCGAGAACAGGTGCAGAACGTCGAATGAGCGGAGAAAGCGGAACAGAGTCGCTGGTCTTTATCGTTTCGGGTCCGTCGGGCTCGGGGAAGTCAACTCTGGTGCAGCAGGTGCTCGACCTGCCGGGGACGATGCCCTCGATCTCCGTCACGACGCGGTTCCCGCGTTCGGCTGAGAGCACCGGGAAATGTTATCATTTCGTCAGCGATGCGGAATTCGAGCGGATGATCGCGCGCGGGGAATTCCTGGAACACGCGCGAGTGTTCGGCAAATACGCGTATGGGACGCCGCGGCGGTGGCTCGACGAAGCTCAGGCGAAGGGGCTCGACCTGGTGCTGGAGATCGACGTGCAGGGCGCAGCCCAGGTGAAGGAGAAGCTGCCGGGCGCAGTGGCCATTTTCATTTTGCCGCCGTCGCGCAAGGAACTCGAGCGGCGCCTGCGGGAGCGCGGGCAGGATTCTGACGAAGAGATTGCGCGGCGATTGGCGAAGGCACGCGAAGAGATTCTGGCGTTTAACCGGTTCTACGATTACTGCGTCGTGAACGACGACGTCACCCGGGCTGGGCGCGAAGTGCAGGCGATTGTGACCGCAGTGCGCTGCGGGAGCGCGCGCAACCGGAAGCGAGTGGAGGACCTGCTCGCGTCGTTCGGAGGATCGAGTGGAAATGGCTGAGACCAAAGTTCCGCAAAACCAGTTTGCCTACGTAGTGGTGGCGTCGCGGCGCGCACGCCAGTTGATGGCCGGAGCGCCGCCGATGGTGGACAATCCGCGGACGCTCAAGGCTACGCGGCTGGCTATGGAAGAGCTGGATCAGAGTGTGCTGGAGTACGAATACCCAGGAGCTCCCGGGCCCGGGGAAGACAAGGAAGGCAAGCGGCGCAAGGGATAACGGCGGAATGCAGATCGCACTCGGAGTGACGGGAGGCGTGGCGGCCTACAAGGCCGCGGAACTGGTGCGCCGTCTGCAGCAGGACGGGTTCGAGGTGCAGGCAGTGATGACGCGGGCGGCGCAGGAGTTCGTCGCGCCGCTGACGTTTGCGGCGCTGACCGGCCGCAAGGTGATTACCGGCCTCTTCGGCGAGTCCGGAAGCGGCCCGGCGAATGTGGAGAGCGCGATCGAGCACATCGCGGTGGCGCAGCGGATCGATCTGCTGCTGGTGGCGCCGGCGACGGCGGACGTGCTCGCGAAGATGGCGCACGGGGTGGCCGATGACTTCCTGACCACGCTGTATCTGGCAACGACCGCGCCGGTGGTCGTAGCGCCGGCGATGAACGTGAACATGTGGGAACATGCGGCGACGCAAGAGAACGTGCGGCGGCTGCGGGAGCGCGGGGTGCGCGTGGTCGAGCCCGACGAAGGCTACCTGGCGTGCGGGATGACCGGCGCGGGGCGCCTGGCGAGCCTCGAAGCCATCGTCGCAGAAGTGAAGAAAACGCTCGGCGCGGCGCGGGACTTCGAGGGCGAAACCGTGCTGGTGACCGCAGGGCCTACGCACGAAGCGATCGACCCGGTGCGCTATCTGAGCAACCGTTCGTCGGGGAAAATGGGCTACGCGCTGGCGGAAGCCGCGGCGCGGCGCGGCGCGCAAGTGATCCTGGTAAGCGGGCCGGCGGCGCTGGAGACTCCGGCGGGCGTGAGGCGCGTGGACGTGCGCACGGCGGAAGAGATGCACCGCGCCGTGCTCGAAGAGCTGCCGCGGACCACGGTGGTGATCAAAGCGGCGGCGGTGGCGGATTACCGCCCCGCGGCGCGGCAAGAGAAGAAGGTCAAGGCGAAGGAGCGCATCACGCTCGAGCTCGAGCCCACCGCGGACATTCTCGCGGACGTGGCGCGTCAGAAGGGCGACCGCATCCTGGTGGGGTTTGCGGCGGAGACCGACCACGTCGCCGAACACGCCCGGGAAAAACTGGCGGGCAAGAACGTGGACCTGATCGTGGCCAACGACGTGACGGCCCCGGGAGCGGGTTTTGACCGTGATACCAATGTGGTGACGCTTTATGCGCGCGACGGGCGCGAGCAGGCGCTCGAGCGCATGGCCAAGCGGGACGTGGCGCAACGCGTGTTGGACGAAGTGCTGCGGTTGCGCGAGGCGCGGCGGCAAGCGCCCGCCGCAGGGCGCGCGAAGGCGTAGATTCCCTCCATGACGCGGCCCGAACAAGAACAACTCGACCGCAAACTCGAAGAGCGGCTGCGATATTACCGTGACATCGGAATCGGGCCGTTCTTTCGCCGGCGCGGACCGGCTGGGGGCGAAGTAACGCCGGCGCAAATGAGGGCTGCCGCAGGAACTCACGCGGGCCCGGCGCGAGCGGCGAGCACAGCGGCCGGGGGCGCTCCAAACGCAATGACACGAAGCCGTGCGGCCAGCACGACAGCAGAAAGCCTGTTGGCAGCCAAGATGGCCGCGCTGCCTTTGGCGAAGGGGCCGTCGCTATTTGAGGCGGCCGAGCGCATTCAGGGCGACACGCTCGCGCGGATCCGGGCGGACCTCGGCGACTGCACGCGATGCAAGCTGAGCCGCAGCCGGAAGCACATCGTCTTCGGCGACGGAAACGAGAAAGCGGAGCTGGTGTTCGTGGGAGAAGGGCCCGGACACGACGAGGACGTGCAGGGACTGCCGTTTGTGGGGCGCGCCGGGAAGCTGTTGACGCAGATGATCGAGGCCATGGGGCTCGAGCGGCGCGACGTGTACATCTGCAACGTGCTGAAGTGCCGCCCGCCGGAGAATCGCACTCCGGAGCGGGACGAAGTAGCGGCGTGCTCGCCGTTCTTGCTGCGGCAGATCGAAGCGATCCGGCCGAAGGTGATCGTGGCCCTCGGCAGCGTGGCGGCGCAGACGCTTCTCAACACAAACCGCTCCATCTCGCAGTTTCGCGGCGAGTGGCTGGAGTTTCGCGGAGCGCGGTTGTTGGCCACCTACCACCCGGCTTACCTGCTGCGCAACCCCAACGCGAAGGGCGAGGTCTGGAAGGACCTTCAGAAAGTCATGGCCGTGCTCGGGCTGAGCGGCCGAAAGCGACGGCCGTAGCGCGCGATGGGCATTCTGCTCGGTCTGAGCGCGGCGTTGAGCTGGGGCTTGGCGGACTTCCTGGCACGGTTCCTCACCCGCCGAGTCGGCACGCTGCGCACTTTCCTCTACATGCAGGTGGCAGGCCTCTTCATGCTCTCACTGGCTCTGCCGGCGCTCGGCGGCTGGGGGCACCTCGCCGATGGTTCGGGCTGGCGGCCGTGGGCCTGGGGAGCTCTGGCGGGCTCGATCAACGCAGGCGCCACGCTGGCGCTCTACCGTTCATTCGAAATCGGCAAATTCGCCATTGTCGCTCCCATTTCGTCGAGCTTTCCGGCGCTGACCGTGCTGCTTTCGATGGCGGCCGGAGAGAAGTTCGCAGCCGGGCGCGGCGCGGGAATTGTCCTCACGCTGATCGGGGTGATCCTCGCAGCAGCCGCGCGCGAACCTGCCGGGACCGCGCCCCAGGCTGGCGCGGAAACCGTCGCCGGGAGCGGCCAGGACGGCCATGTTGGAGCGGGCGCTGAAGCCGCCGTGGATGCCAAGAATGCAGGCGTGCTTTGGGCGCTTGTGGCTGCGGCGGGCTTCGGCGTTTTGTTCTGGCTGCTGGGATTCCGCGTCGCGCCGCGCGTGGGAGCCGCCGCGGGCGTGTGGATCATTCGTTTGACGAGCATGACGATCGCCTTTCTCGCTGTGTTGATAGCTCGTCAGCCGGTGCGGCTGCGGCCGGTGAGATTGGGCTGGATGGTGCTGGGGACCGGCCTGTTCGATACCGGGGCATACGTCTGCAACAATCTCGGCGTCGTGCTCGAGCAGGTCTCGGTGGTCAGCGTATTGGCGTCACTCTATGGAGTGGTCACTGTGGCGCTCGCGGCCATTCTTCTCCGAGAGAAACTCGCAGTCCGGCAGTGGATCGGGGTCCTGCTGATTTTTGTGGGGATCGTGCTGATCAGCAAGTAAGAGGGGGGGCAAGGAAGTCGTTTCTTCGTAGTATCCCGCCTGCTGATAGACTACACAGCCTGATGAAGACCTACTGCGACGTCGCGGTGCCGGTGCCGTTGAGGACGACGTTCACCTACGCGGTGCCGGAGGCGCTGCGCGGCGCCGTGGCCCCGGGATGCCGCGTGCTGGTGCCGTTCCGGCGAAAAACGCTCGCGGGGGTTGTGGTGCGCATGACGACAGGCGAACGCGCTGGAGGCGCGCAGGTCAAGGACGTGGCGCGCTCTCTCGACGTCGTGCCGGCGTTGACGGAAAAACTCATCGAGTTGGGCGAGTGGGTGGCGAAATACTATCTAGCACCGGTGGGAGAAGTATTCCGCGCGATGCTGCCACCGCTCGTGGAGGTGCGCGCGCTGCGTGAAGTGGCGATTACGGGAGCGGGGCGCGCCGCCCTGGCGGATGCCGCGCGCGGGTCGCTGCTTGGGGAAGCAGGAGCAGATTGGCGCGCGCTCGAAACGCTCGAAAAAGAAGGCGGCACAATGCGGCTCGAGCGGTTTGAGAAGCTCGCTCGTCGCGGCGCGGGTGGAACAGGGCAGGCGGCGCAGTTGGCGCGGCGAGGGTGGATCGAGTTACGCGAGAGGCCGGTGGGACGAAAGACGCGCACGCAAAAGATCGTGACGTGGAACAGTGGGGCGGAAGGCGACCGGAACAAGACCGCACCCACGCCCCCGGGAAAAGATGCGGAAAAACGAGAGGCGCTGCGGCGGGTGCTTGAGATCGAACACGGGCCGATGCCGATTTCCGTGGCGATGCGATACGCGGGGGTGACGCGAGGATTTATCGAGAAACTGGAGCGCGAGGGTTTGGTCGAGAGCTGGGAAGAACCGCTGGACCCGGCGGAATCGGCTTTTGAGGCGGACTTCGAGCCGCCGGCAAACGTTCCGAACGAGGGGCAGGAGCGAGCGCTCGGGGACATTCGCGCGTGGATCGAGGCGTCGAGGTTCACGACCGGTTTGCTCTACGGCGTGACCGGCAGCGGGAAGACGGAGGTGTACCTGCGAGCGGTGCAAGAGACGCTGGCTCGAGGGAAGACGGCGATTGTGTTGGTGCCGGAGATTGCCTTGACTCTGTGGATGGGGCGGCTTTGCCGGGCATGGTTCGGAGCGAGGTATGAAGGCGTAGCGGTGCTGCACTCGGCGCTGGGAAATGCGGAGCGGGCGCGCGAGTGGTGGCGAGTGCGGCGAGGCGAGGCGCGGGTGGTCGTAGGAACGCGGTCGGCGGTGTTCGCTCCGGTCGAGCGGCTGGGGTTGGTGATCGTGGATGAAGAGCAGGAAGCCAGTTACAAACAGGAAGAAACGCCGCGATATAACGGCCGGGATGTGGCCATCGTGCGCGCGAAGATCGAAGGCGCCACGGCGCTCTTGGGTTCGGCGACTCCCTCGATGGAGAGCTACTACCGCGCGCAGACGGGAGCGTATCAATTGCTGACGCTCGCGGGACGCGTGGCCGAACGGCCCATGGCGCTGGTCGAGATCGTGGACTTGCGCGAAGAGTTTCGGCAAACGTTTCAGGCGAGCCCGATCTCCACGGCGCTGCGCTTGGAAATCGCGCAATGCCTCGAGCAGAAAACGCAGGCGCTGGTGCTGATCAACCGGCGCGGGTATTCCTGGTTCGTATTGTGCCGGAGCTGCGGCGCATCGGTGCAGTGCCGGAATTGCAGCATCGCGATGACCTATCACAAGACGCGGCAGCGGCTCGAATGCCACTACTGCGGGGCCACGCAGCCGGTGCCGAAAAGGTGTCCGAAGTGCGAGTCGCAGCACGTGCACTTCTTCGGAGAGGGATCGGAGCAACTTGAGGAGCGGCTGCGGGAGGAGTTTCCGGGGGCGCGGGTCGCGCGGCTCGACCGGGACACCGCGCGCACGAAGCGGCAATACCAACAAACGCTCGGGGCGTTCGCGGCGGGGGCGATCGACATCCTGGTGGGAACGCAAATGCTGGCGAAGGGGCACGACTTCCAGAAAGTGACGCTGGTGGGCGTGGTCGCCGCGGACGCGTCCTTGAGCCTGCCGGATTTTCGCGCGGCGGAGAGGACCTTCCAATTGCTGACACAGGTGGCGGGACGCGCCGGGCGCGGCGAACTGCCGGGCCGCGTGCTGGTGCAGACGTTTTACCCGGAGCACTACGCCATCCAAGATGCCGCGCGGCAGGATTACCCCAGCTTCTTCGAGCGAGAATTGCATTTCCGGAAAATGATGGCCTATCCGCCGCTGACGGCGCTCGCGAACGTGCTGGTTCGCGACACTGCATTGGAGAAGGCCATTCGTTGGGCCAGGCAGATCGGCGAGTATCTCGCGCCGTTCGATGGAAAAGAGCTCAAAGTGCTGGGACCGGCTGCCGCACCGCTGGCTCGGCTGAAACGCGAGTACCGGTTCCAGTTTCTTTTGAAGGCGGTGAAGAGAGCGGTGCTGGCGAAGACCCTCGCAGGAGCGATGGAGTTCTGCGAGAAGAACGACATTCCGGAGCGGGCCGTGCTGGCGGACATGGACCCGGTCAGCTTGATGTAGAAGGGCAGAGGGGGCAGAGGAAGCGGGGACGGACAAGTCGTCCCAGGTTCGGGACGGCGCATCCCAAGAGCGGACATCGTGCGACACACTTAGGGGCCCTAGTCCTGTTATCCTCTGATTATTCAAGGAATTGGCGCGAATGCACGTGGAGGAGGAATTGCGCTGGGATACTCGTAGGAGTGGATGGATGCAAACCCTGCTGCAAGACTTGCGCTACGGCCTGCGGATGCTGGTCAGGAACCCGGGCTTCACGATGATTGCCGTGCTGACCCTCGCGCTCGGCATCGGCGCGAACAGCACAATCTTCAGTTGGATCAACTCGACACTGCTCGACCCTATCCCCGGCGCAACGCGTTCGGGCGAACTTGTCTCCTTATTGAGGGGAGAGAGGACTTCAAGCCCCAGTCCGCCCCTCTCCTATGCAGATTATCGAGACCTGTGCGAGAGGAGCCGGAGTTTCTCCGGCATCCTGGGTTTCACAATGAAGCCATGGGCCTCACCGGCGCCGGCAAGCCGCAGCGCGTCTGGGGCACGCTGGTCTCCGCGAATTTCTTCGGCGTGCTCGGCGCGCGGCCCGTCCTCGGCCGCGGTTTTCTGCCGGTGGAAGAGCAGAAGCCCGAAGGCTCGCCAGTCGCGGTGCTCAGCTACGGTCTGTGGCAGACGCGTTTCGGCGGGAACACCTCTGTCATCGGCAAGACGATCCACATCAACCAACATCCGCTCACGATTGTCGGGGTGACTGCTTGGAATTTTCAAGGAGCCATGCCCGGTTTGCGTTCGGACCTCTACATTCCTCTGGTCATGGATCCAGTCATTTCCGGCTGGCATCGGCTCTACAATCGCGACACTCCCTGGCTCAATGTGTTTGGGCGGCTCAAGTCCGGAGTCACTCGGAGGCAAGCGCAGGAGGAGATGAACCTCCTGATGCAGCAGATTGTCGAACAGTATCCCGACTCGCACCGGGGCCCTAATGAGATCACGCTGGATCCGCTCTGGCGCTCGCCCTTTGGAGCGAACTCTTACCTCCACACGTTCCTGCCCATGTTGCTGGCCATTGCGGGAGTGGTGTTGCTGCTGGCCTGCGCGAATGTGGCGAACCTGCTGCTAGTGCGCTCGGTGGCGCGGCGGCGGGAGATCGCCATTCGCTTGTCCATGGGCGCGAGCCGCTGGCGCCTCGTGCGTCAGCTTTTGGTGGAGAGCGTGCTGCTCGCCCTGACGGGCGGCGGCATCGCCATGCTGCTCACCCTCTGGACCGCCGCGTCGTTGGCCAGCTTCATACCGCCCACAAGTATCCCGATCGCGACCCACGTCAGCGGTGGCCGCACTGTGCTCCTGGCAACGCTCGTCATCTCAGTTCTCACCGGCATCGTTTTCGGCATCCTGCCGGCGCTGCGCGCTTCGAGCCTCGCTCCCGCTGCAGTTTTGAAGGAAGAGGTGGGCAGCGTATCCGGCGGACTCCACAAGTCGCGGCTCTCCAGCGCGCTGGTCGTGGCGCAAATCTCCCTTTCGCTGTTTCTATTGGTTTGCGCCGGACTTTTCATCCGTAGTTTCCAGGAAGCACAACGATTCGATCCGGGCTTCGACCGGAACCACGTGCTGCTCGCATCCTACGATCTGAAAGCCGCCGGCTACTCGGAAGCGCAAGGCATCGAATTCGACCAGCAACTGCTCGCCAAGCTCGAAGCCCTGCCCCGCATTGAGTCCGTGACTTTGACCGATTGGGTGCCGCTCCGATTCGATACAAGGACCACAACGGTAGACTTCGGAGGTTATGTATCGCAATCCCATGAATCGACGGAGACTGCGCAAGCGGACATCGGTCCAAGCTACTTCCGCACGATGCGGATTCCGCTCGTCGCCGGGCGGGAGTTCACATTCCAAGACACCGAGCAGTCGCAGCACGTGGCCATCGTCAATCAGGCGCTGGTGGACCGCTACTGGCCGGGTCAGGACGCGCTCGGCAAACGGCTACAGGCCCACGGTCGATGGTTCACCGTCGTCGGCGTGGCGCGGAACAGCAAATACCATTTCTTGAATGAGAGTCCGCAACCCGCCGTTTATCTGCCGCTGTTTCAAGACTACTATCACGACACGATCATTCAGGCCCGAGTTGCAGGCGATCCCGCAGCCTTCGCCCCGGCTGTCGAAAAGACGGTCCATCAATTGAACCCTGACCTGCCGGTATTCGAGGTGACGACGCTCGAGTCGCAGACGCAGATCGCCAGCACATTCGGGCGCATCGCCGGAGCCTTCGTGGGCGCGTTTGGACTGCTTGCGCTGGTGCTCGCGGCAGTGGGAATCTACGGAGTCGTCGCCTATTCCACGCGCCAGCGGACGCATGAAATCGGCATTCGCATGGCGCTCGGAGCGGAACGACGCAACGTATTCCGGATGGTGTTGCGCCAGGGTCTCCGGTTGACACTCATCGGTTTGGCTCTCGGCCTCGTGCTATCGTTGGTGCTGACGCGATTCCTCAGGAGCGAGCTTTTCGGCGTAACGGCGACGGACGCGCTGACGTACGGGGGCGTGGCGATTTTGCTGTCCTTCGTGGCGCTCCTGGCCTGCTATATCCCAGCGCGCCGCGCGGCGAATGTGGAGCCGATGGCGGCCCTGCGCTACGAGTGATGCTCGTCGGAATCAGGCGAATCACACCTGCCCGTAGGGGGATTCCCCAGCAGAGAGACCACTCCCGATAGGCGCACCGGAGCCGCAACTCACGGATACAATGGCACCTGAAATCATGAACCACCCCGAGACGATTTCGCCGCAAATCCTCATTGCGGATGACCAGCCGGAAATCCTCGAGGCGTTGCGTCTGCTCCTGAAAGGCCGCGGCTACAAGACCGAAGCGGTGAGGTCGCCTGCCGCGCTGCTCGAAGCGATGGGGCGCCGGGATTTCGACCTCATTCTGATGGACCTGAATTACGCCCGCGACACAACCTCGGGCCGCGAAGGCCTCGACCTGCTCGCACATCTGAGGACCATCGAGAACGTGCCGCCGATCGTGGTGATGACCGGATGGGCCACAGTCGGTCTCGCCGTAGAAGCCATGCAGCGCGGCGTCGGCGATTTCGTGGAGAAGCCGTGGGAAAACGCGCGCTTGTTGGAGATTTTGCAGAAGCAGCTCGAACAGGGCCGGGCACGGCGCGAGGCGCGCCGCCGGGCGGCCCAAGTGAGCCTGGCGCAGAACGAAATCGTCCACCAGCTTCACGAGCGGGAGAAGGAGGTCGAGGAGGCGCGAGCGATCCAAGAAGGCTTCCTCCCGAAAGAAATTCCGCAGATTTCCGGGTTCGAGATTGCAGCGGCCTGGCAGCCGGCCCGCATCGTGGGAGGGGACTATTTCGACGTGCTCTCGTTTGGCGGGGATAGGCTGGGGCTTTGCATTGCGGATGTGGCCGGGAAAGGCTTGCCAGCAGCGCTGCTGATGTCGAACTTGCAGGCGGCCGTTCGCGGACTGGCGATGCCGTCGCTGCCGCCGGACGGCCTGTGCGAGCGGCTGAATTCTCTCGTTTGCCAGAACATCGCGAGCGATCGCTTTATCACCTTCTTCTATGCGGAACTGGACGGCCGAGGGCGCCGATTGCGATATGCGAACGCGGGACACAATGCGCCGATTCTCCTCCGCCGTGACGGATCCCGCGACCGTTTGCGGGAAGGCGGCGCCGTGCTCGGCGTCTTCCCCAACCAAGGGTTTGCCGCCCGTACGATGGAACTGGCGCCGGGCGATCGCTTGGTTCTTTTTACCGACGGTGTGACCGAAGCGGGCAATTCCGCCGGCGAGGAATTCGGCGAGGAGCGCCTACTCCGGCTGCTCGAAGAAAACCGTGCCGCGACGGCCGGCGGTTTGCAGAAGAAGATTTTGGCGGCCGCGGGCGAGTTCTGCCGCGGGATTTGGGAAGACGACGCGACTTTGATTGTCCTCGGTGTTGACGACTAGCCAGTCCGCTGGTTCCCTGGAAGACAAACGCAAGAAAGAAGCAGAGAAGAGGCGTTGCGGCGGGCCCTAGTGCAAAGCGGCTTCGTGCACGGGCATGGGCATGAAACAGAGGAGGAAGATGAGGAGAGCCACGGCGGCCCAGGCGAGCCGTGAATGGCCGAGCGGCCGCCAGTCGTAAAGGGGTGGCGTGCGGCGGAACGCGATGACGGCGAGCAGCACGGACCATAGCAGCCAGCCGTGCCAGAGGAAGAAGCCTAGGGGAAGAAGAAGGAATGGTAGCGCGAGGGTGATGCGGCGGTGCCAGCGCGCACTGGCGGCGCGGAGAATATGGCCGCCATCGAGCTGGCCGGCCGGCAGGAGATTGAGCGCCGTGGCCAGGAGGCCAACCCACGCGGCGCGGGCAATGGGATGGAGAAGCAGTTCATGGGGAGAGATCCCGGGGCGGAGAATGGGAACCAGAAAACTCACGAGAAGGGGCGTGCCGAAAAGAGGACCGGAGCCGGCCGCGAGCCCGGGGACAACCTTCGAGTGAAGGATGCCCACGATCAGCGCGGGAATGGCCAAAATGAATCCGACCAGCGGCCCGGAGAAGCCCACGTCAAAAAGCGCGCGGCGGCTGCGTATGGGCGAACGAATGAGGATGAAGGCGCCGAGCGTGCCGATGAGCGTAGGCGCGGGAATGAAGAAAGGCAACGTGGCGCGGATACGGTGATGCCGGCAGGCAAACCAGTGGCCGAGTTCGTGAGCGAGGAGAATGGCCATGAGCGTGACCGCGAAATCGAGACCGGGGAGAAGAAGCCTCGGCGCGGTAAACAGAGCGACGAGATCGCGAGCGTAGTCATCCAGAGAGACTGCTTGGTTGCGGGCGAAGGCCGCCGCGAACTGCGCGCCGACGGCGAGAGTGGTCATGAGCGTGGCACAGAAGAGAGCGGCGGCGAGAACCAGAGAGAACAGCGGCGGGCGGGGCGGCTGGGGCGGCGGGAGATGCGCCGGGAATGGCTCGGGATCGAGAACTTCGATGGGAAGTTCGCCATGGCCGTTGCCATCCGGCGAGGTCATACGATGTCAGATGCGTGAGGAGGGGCGGAGGACACGCCGGGGCAAGAAGGCACAGATGCGAGGAGGCAGGGGATGTAAGCGAGGCGCGGAACAAAGAATCGCCTCGACCGCGCGGAAGGGCAACGCGTCCTCCGCATCCCGGCAATTGACGAGGACTAGAGAAACTGAAGTTCCTTGCCGGGCTTGAACCGCACCGCCTTGCCCGGAGGAATGCTGACTTCTTCGCCGGTCTTGGGATTGCGACCGATGCCGGTCTTGCGCGGCTTGACGCTGAAGACGCCGAATCGGCGGAGCTCGATGCGCTGGCCCCGGCCGAGGGCGTTCTTGATCATTTGGAAGACGGTTTCGACGGCCTGCTCCGCCTTGGTGCGGCTGATGTTCGTACTGGCGACCACGGCGTTGACGATATCGAGCTTGATCACGCGAGCCTCCGCTTCACGGATGGGACACGATGCTAGATAGCCTGTGCGAGGTTGTCAAGATGCGTCGCGTATACTACACTGCGCTGCCTTTTGGTAGCGAAACTTTTTCTGGGGAGCACGGGAGGACGGAATGTCCGTAAAACCAGACCGCTGGATCCGCCGCATGGCTCTCGAGCAGAAGATGATCGAGCCATTCGAGGACCGTCAGGTGAGGCAAGGCGTGATCAGCTACGGGGTGTCGTCCTACGGCTACGACCTCCGCGTGGCAGACGAATTCCGGATCTTCACGAACGTGAACACCACGATCGTCGATCCGAAGCACTTCGACCTGAAGTCCTTGGTGGACTTCAAGGGAGAGGTGTGCATCATTCCGCCGAATTCGTTCGCGCTGGGTCGCTCGGTGGAGTACTTCCGCATCCCCCGGAACGTGCTGACGCTCTGCGTGGGGAAGAGCACCTACGCGCGTTGCGGCATCATCGTCAACGTGACTCCGTTCGAGCCGGAATGGGAAGGTCACGTGACCATCGAGATCAGCAACACCACGCCCCTCCCCGCAAAGATCTATGCGAACGAGGGGCTATGTCAGGTGGTCTTCTTCCTGTCGGATGAGGAGTGCGAGGTTTCCTACAAGGACAAGAAGGGGAAATACCAGGCGCAACATGGAATTGTCCTGCCCCGGTTGTGAAAAAAGACCAGGTCGCCGCAAAGGCGCAGCGCTCGCAGCGGCAGACAAATGGATTAGAGACGAGCCCTTCTCCCGGAATCACGCCCCCTGGCATACGATCCCATCGTCGCATTGACCAAGCTTCCTGAATGCTGCCGTCCAGCGGCCGGTCAGGGCTTTTGCGTTGGACGGAGCTGGACCTCGCTGATGAACGATTGTGGCGCCTGGGTAACCAGCATGGCGACCGCATGGGCCACGTCTTCGGGCTGGAGCATCTTGGAAGTATCCTTGGCGCTGTGGGGCGAAAACTCGGTGGCGACGCTTCCGGGGCAGACCAAGCTGACGCGGATGCCGTGCTGGCGAAGGTCTTCGGCCATGCATCCAGAGAGGCCCTGGACCCCCCATTTGGATGCGCAGTAGATGCCGCCGCCGGCGAAGGTGTTCTTTCCGGCGAGAGAGCTGATGTTGATGATGTGGCCGGTGTGCCGGCGAATCATCGAGGGGACGACGGCACGGGAAACCAGGAAGACTCCCTTGAGGTTGGTGTCCAAGACGGTGTCCCACTCCTCTTCCGAGCGCTGATGGGAGGGCCCGAAAAGGCCGACTCCTGCGTTGTTGACGAGGATGTCCGCCGGGCCAAGAGCCGATTCGGCTTGGGACACGAACGCGGCGACATCGGCGGCACGGGAGACGTCGGCAACGGCAGCGACGACCCTGACGCCAGCGCCGCGGAGGGTGCTGGCCGCGGTTTCGAGGGCCTTCCCATCGCGACCGCAGATGGCCACGGCCGCTCCCAAGCGGGCAAGCCGGCGCGCGATGGCCAGGCCGATTCCCCGGCTCCCCCCAGTGATGCGAGCGACCTGCCCGGACAGAGGCTCCCCGGCCGAGGACGGGGGAAAAGAAGGCGGATGACTCATGGAGCAACTCCCGGCCGGGCCACCGAATGTCCGGCCTGGCTCATCTTATCATTGGAGGATACACGGACCTGGCTGGGTCTTTGGCGTTCAGGACGCAGCCTAAAGTGTGTCCGAACCGGACGGCCAAGGCGAAGACAAACGCCAGCAGGTAGGAGAAAGCGTCAAGCTCGCCGCGAATGTGAGTCGCGGGGGTCACTTGGTAGACAATTGTTGCGGACTCAGGGGCCGCGAGGGGAAGATGGTTCAGATAGGAACAGGCTTGCGGCATATGGCGGGATTCCATATAATCCGAGTCTTTCCAGGATTCGGCCGGGACCCGAGAATCGCTAGCGGACACACTCACGGTGAGCTTGATCCGTGAGATTCGTCGAGGAGAGGTCATGATGAACGCGACCAGAGTATGGGCTGCCGGTATTGCGGCTGCTATGTTGTTGGCGGCGGGAGCGACGGCTGCGTTGGCACAGGATACCGGCGCCGCGGGGGGTGCCGCCGGTGGCAAGCAACCCTACACTCCCGCGGAATACAATTCCTACATCGTCTGCACGCAGGAAAAGGCTCCGGCGGCGCAGGTGAAATGCCTGGACAACTTTTTGACGACGTACCCAAACTCGACATTGGTTCTGTACGCCTATCCCCTTTACTACCAGGCGTACGCGCAGCAGCGAAATTACGCGAAGGTCATCGAGTACGTAGACAAGCTCCTGGCGCTGGGCGACAAGGTGGATCCAGGCGCCCGATACCAGGCGCTCTATGCGCGTGCATTTGCCTACAACAACCTCAACTCGAACGACCCGGGTCAGGCCGTGAAAGCCCGCCAAGCGGCGCTCGATGGGCTCAAGGCGCTCACTGATCTAAAGAAGCCGGACAATATCGATGACCCAACCTTTGCAGGAGAGAAAAAGAAGGTCGCCCTCTACTTCAACGGGACTGCCGGTGCGGCGGCCATGACGATGAAGGATTACCCGGGCGCGGTGGGGTCGTTCAAAGCCGTGCTGGCGCAGAACCCCGACGATCCAATCACGAATTATCAGCTTGGCCGAGCCTATATCGCGATGAATCCGCCGCAGCAGATGGACGGGTTCTGGGCGATTGCCCGGGCCGTGGGTTCGAAGAGCGCAAGCGAACAGCAAGTGAAATCAGTGAAAACCTATCTGCGGAATCTTCTGGTGAACTACCAGCAGCCGGGTTGCGAGAACTTGATTGATTCGCAGATGAGCGAGTTGGTTCAGCTCGCCACCAGCTCGTCGGAACGCCCGTCGAGCTACAAGTTCCCCAGCTCAGCGGATCTGGATGCCGCACGGAAAGACATGACCATCGCCTCGGTGATCACGGATCTGAAGGCCGGCGGAGACAAGGCCAAACTTACCTGGCTCGCCGCCTGCGGCCTGGAATTCCCGAACGTGCCTGGTAAAGCGATCGGAGTGACAGCGGGCACTGATTTCGTCGACCTGAAGGTGGCCTTTGCGACCAACGACGCGCAATTCGAGGCCGCGAAGATGCCGGACATGGACGTGAAAGTAGTGGGCCAGCCGGAAGCATCGCGGGTCGAGAAGGACGGTTTGGTGCAATTCACCGCGACACTTTCTTCCTACGATCCCGATCCTTTCATGCTCCATTGGGACAAGGGCAAGGTAAACGCGGAGAACATCCCGGCCGAAAAGAAGAAGCCGACCCCGCCGCGGCATCCTCCCACCCACCACCCGAAACCGAGCCAGTAAGAAGCCGGCGGATCAGGACGGCATTCCTGAAAACGGCTCCGGCATAGCCGGGGCCGTTTTTCTTTGTGGAAGTGTTGGAGAGCGATCGTCCCATGGCCGCGCCGGGGCGTTTCGAGGTGAGGCGGCGAGCGCTGTGAACCTCGGCACTAGCGGGAACGGGAGCGGCGCGCGCGGTGGTCGAGCTTGTATTGGCTGATCTTGCGGCTGAGTGTGTTGCGGTGGATGCCGAGCAACTTGGCGGCGCGGGATTGGTTTCCCTCGGAGTGGTCCAACACGCGCTTGATGAAGCGCTTCTCGAATTCGCCGACGGCTTCGTCGAAGAGGATGCCGCGCTCGACCATTTGTCCCACCAGGGCTTCGATTTGCTCTTTCACGATGGCACGCTCCGCACGAAGATCCCGCTAACCAGGAGAAACACTCACTCGAGCTCCCGGCCAGCGAGGAGGCGATAGGCCTCGCGGTACTTGGCGCGAGTCGCAGCGACGACCTCGGACGGGAGCTCGGGTCCCGGTGGCTGTTTGTTCCAGCCGATCCGCTCAAGGTAGTCGCGGACGTATTGCTTGTCGAACGAAGGCTGCGGCCTGCCGGGCTGATAACCGGCCGCAGGCCAGAAACGGGATGAGTCGGGAGTCATGGCTTCATCGATCCAAATCAGCTCGCCGCCGAGCAAGCCAAACTCGAACTTAGTGTCGGCCAGGATGATGCCGCGAGGCTCGGCGTGCGCAACAGCGCGGCGGTAGATCTCGATGGACTTGGCGCGGACGCGTTCGGCCAGCGGTCCGCCGACGCGCGCGACTGCCTCGTCGAACGAAATGTTCTCGTCGTGACCGGACGTGGCCTTGGTGGCCGGCGTGAAGATGGGCTCGGGGAGACGGTCAGACTCGCGCAGCCCGGGAGGAAGCGCGATCCCGCAAATCTTGCCGGTGGCACGATAGTCCTTCCAGCCGGAACCGGAGAGATACCCGCGCGCCACGCATTCGATGGGAAGAGGTTTGGTCTTGCGAACGAGCATCGAGCGGCCCTCGAGTTCGTCGCGGAAACCGTCGAGCGGCGCGGGAAAATCAGCCGCGCTCAGCACGTGATGGGGAATGACGTCGCCGAGAAGGTTGAACCAAAAGAGAGAAAGCTGCGTGAGCACCCGGCCTTTGTCGGGAATCGGCGTCGGGAGGACGACGTCGAAAGCGGAAAGGCGGTCCGTCGCCACGATGAGCAGGCGATCGCCGAGATCGTAAATGTCCCGGACCTTCCCACGCCCGGACAGCGTGAGGTTGGGAAAATGAGTCTCCCAGACAATGCGATGCGCAGGTGACGAAGCCATCGGAACGATCCCCTAAATGAGAGGCGGATATTCTAGCGCAGGGTGGGTCGAAGTCAAAGGCGCGGGCGACAAGACAGACGCTGGACTTCTATAACTTTGGAGGCGAACGACAGAAACAGAATCGCAGAAAAGGTATTGCCCTGCGAAAGGGATCAGGCGGCTGTGGCAGTCGCAGCCCGCGTCTTGCGCACAACGCCTCCCGCACTTGCCGGGGCCTGCTGTTCCTCCCATCGAACGGAGACAAGCTTTGACACGCCGGGCTCCTGCATCGTGACGCCGTAGAGGACCGAGGCCATCTCCATGGTGCAGCGATTGTGCGTGACCACGATGAACTGCGTCTGCGCGCTCATCTCGCCCAGCATGCGGGTGAATCGGCCGACGTTGGCTTCATCGAGCGGGGCGTCCACCTCGTCCAGAATGCAGAAGGGGCTCGGCTGGTAGCGGAATATGGCGATGAGCAGGGCCAGCGCGGTCATGGCCTTCTCGCCGCCCGAGAGTAGCAAGACGTTTTGCAGGCGTTTGCCCGGAGGCTGCACGATCACATCAATGCCCGCATCGCCTGAGCTGTCGGGCTCAGTGAGGCGCATTTCGCCCGTGCCTCCGCCGAACAAAGTGCGGAAGGCTTCGGCAAAGCTCGTGTTGATGGCGGCGAAAGCGGCCTCGAAACGCTCGCGGGAGACCTGATCGAGTTCGGCGATCACTTGCTGAGTATCGGCGATGGACTTGAGAAGGTCGTCGCGCTCGCGGGTGAGGAAGCTGTAGCGCTGCTCGCACTCGGTGAATTCGTCGAGCGCCATCATGTTGACCGGCCCCATGGATTCGATGCGCGACTTCATCTCATGAAAGGAAGTCTCGGCGGCAGCAAGGGCCTCGCCGGTCAAGAGCGCCGGCTCCTGGGCGATGAGGTCCTCCGGATGGGCGTTGAGTTCGGCGAGGCAAGTCTCACGCAGGTGCTGGCGGTCGGAATCGTTGCGCGCGCGCTCAATCTCAAACCGGCCGCGCTCGTCGCGAAGCTCGCTGAGGGACTGGCGGGCGCTGCGGAGACCCTCCTCGAGGAGAGCGACCCCTTTGCGAGCGGTGTTCCATTCGGCGTCGAGTTCCACTTGGCGGGCTTCGAGGCGCACCTTTTCGGAGCGGAGCCCTTCGAGTTGCTGCGCGAGTTCGGCGGATTGCGCCTGGGTCGAGGAGTGTTCGGCTGAGAGCGCGGCCATCTGCTCGCGGAAGGAATTTTCGCGGGCTTCCGCATCGCGCAGTTCGCCGGCAAAGCGCTCGGCGGTGACTTCGGCGCTGGAAAGGCGCTCGGCCAAGGCAGCCTGCTCGGCGCGGCGCCCGGCAAGCTCTTCCTGAACCGACTGGACCGACTGCCGCAACGAGGAAAGCGCCTCGGCCAATCGCTTGGCTTCCGTCTCAACGTCCGAGTGGAAGGCGGACGCCAAGGCATGTTGCCCCCGCGCGCGCAGCGCGCTCACGGCGGCGGCTTCCACCTCGCGGCGCACGCGGTCGAGATCGGCCTGGCAGGCGTGAAGCTCGACGCCGAGACGAGTCAAATCGCTGTTCGTTTGCTCGCGCCGGTTGGCGGCGGCATAGACGGCGCGCTCGGATTCGCGGTGCTGCGCGGTGGCCTGCTCGATCGCCTGTTCGCTCGCGGCGATCTCGGACTGAACGCGCCCCAGCGCATCCTGGGATTCCGCGGCCCGCCGTTGGAGATCCACGAAATCGGCCTCGAGCGAACGGAGTTCGCGCTTCATGCCCAGCGGGCCGGCTTCGTCGGGACGGCCACCGGTGACCATCCGGCCCTGGTAGCAGGTGCCGTCGGGAAGAACGAAAGCATATTGGGGATTCTCGCGGGCAAGTTTCTCGGCCGCGGTAGCGCTGTCCACCAAGAACGCGGAGCGCAGGCGCGGGAGGAACTGCTTCGCCGCGGCTCCCAGCGGGTCGCGAAAGTCCACCAGCTTGTCGAGGCGCGAGACCACTCCCTCATCGGCGCGGAAGTGCACGATCGGCTCGAATTCGTTCAGCCGAAGATTGCGCAGCGAATCCACGAAGAAAGTGGCGCGGCCGCCGACTTCATCGCGCAGCAGGGAGATTCCCGCGCGGGCGTGATCGAAGGTTTCGACCACGACGTATTCGAGCTCGTCGCGAAGGAACTGCTCGACAGCGGCTTCATGCTCTTCGGTGACTTCGGCGTAGTCGGCGAGCACGCCCACGGCGCGGAAATCGCGGCCGGGGGAGCCTTCGGCGCCTTGCCGCGCGGCGAAGAGCTTCTGGACCGCCTCGGCGGTATAGGCCCGGTCGTTCAAGAGCTGTTGGAGCGTCGATCGGCGAGCGCGCACGGAAGCGAGCGATTCGCGGAGGGCGTCGGATTGAGCGCCCATCTCCTGCTCCTGGCGGCGAAGCTCGGCAATTCGCGCGTTGAGACCGGCGATCTGCTGTTCGATCTCCTGCACGCGGCTGGTGGTGGTTTGCCAATCGAGCGTAGCCGCTTCGGATTGGTCGCGCGCGCGGACGGCTTCCTCGAGAAGCTGGTGCTCGGCGGCCTCGAGCTTCTGCTGCGCCCTCGACTGGAAGGCCAGGGCTTCTTCGGCCTGGCGCTGTTCGCCGTGAAGTTGCACGATCTGTTCGGCGATTTCGGCGGCCTGAAGGCGGAGACGCTCGATGCGGGCCTCGGCGGAGACGGATTGCTCGCTGTGAGACTGCGACCGCTCGGCAAGCTGCTCCACGAGGACGGTGAGCGCGGCGCTTTGCTCGCGCAGGGCGGCAACCGTTCCGTCGTGCGCTTCGCGGCGGCTGCGGATGGCGGCGGATTGCGCGAGCATCTCCTCCAATTGGGCGGCCAGCTGCGAGCGGCGAGCTTCGAGTTCCCTGGAGCGCTGGCGGTTGAAACCGATGCGGTTCTCCGCGCGATCGAGCTCGAGCGTGGTGAGGCCGAGCTGGTTTTGCCCCTGGCGAAGTTCGGCGTCGAGCTCGTAGATGCGCCGGCTTAAGCGCTCCTGTTCCGCTTCCTGCTCGCCAATCTCACGGGCGCGTGAGGTCTCCACATGGGAGAGTTCAGCCAGCCGCCCGGCGAGCCGTTCGGCTTCCGCGTCCAATTCGTGCGCTTTCGAAGCCAGCACCTGGCGGATGATCCCGCGCATCTGTTCGCGGATTTCGGAATAGCGCCTGGCCCGGGAGGCTTGTCGCTTGAGCGAACCGAGCTGCTTCTCGACTTCGACGACGATGTCGTTGACGCGCGCCAGATTGGCCTTGGACGACTCCAAGCGCGCCTCGGCGAGCCGCTTCTTGGTCTTGTACTTGGTGACGCCCGCGGCCTCTTCGATGATGGCGCGGCGCTCCACGGGTTTGCTCGAAAGGATGAGGCCGATGCGGCCCTGCTCGATGATGGCGTAAGAATCGGGACCTAGGCCCATGCCCATGAAGAGGTCCTGGACGTCGCGGAGGCGCGCGACGTGGCCGTTGAGGAGATATTCACTCTGGCCCGAACGATAGAGGCGTCGGCCAACCTTCACTTCGCCGGGCTTCGTCAGGATCTCATGTCTCTCGGCGCCGGCGCGCTTGAGGCGCTTGGATTTCTCTCCAGAGTCGGCCTCGGTGGCACCCAATTCGGCGGAGGCTGAGTCGCCCGCGTCAGAATCTGAGACTGCTTCCGAAATGGAATCCGGGCTGCCCGCGGGTTGTTCCGGCACGTCTTCGGAGGCCTCTGCAGCGGAAGCGCCCTCGAGGATCATGCGGGCAGCTTCGGCCAGCTCGGGGTCTTCGAGAGTGATGGTCACTTCGGCGAGACCCAGGGGCGGGCGCTTGGACGTGCCGTTGAAGATGCAATCGGACATGCGCTCGGCGCGCAGAGACTTGTGCGACTGCTCGCCCAGCACCCAGGAGATGGCGTCCACGACGTTCGACTTGCCGCAGCCGTTGGGACCGATGATGCAGGTCATACCGAGGCCGCTGAACGTGATGGTGGTACGCTCGACAAATGATTTGAAGCCGACGAGTTCGACTTTGCGCAGCTTAAGCAAGGGCACCCCTTTGTCTCCCAGCCCACGCCGAACGTGCCGGGCTGCAGGCGCGCACGGAGAGACGGCGCATCGTTCCTCGACTGGAGGGAGAATCGGGCGACAATAATACTGGGGGTACTGTCAGCAGTGGCCCAACCGCCTGGCGCTAGGATGGCGGTACCCGCAGAAGCTAGCACGATGCGGGCAGCGTGTAAAGGCCTACGCAAGGCATTGTGCGCAGGGGAAACGAGGCACAAGCTGGCAAGAGGCGCCGCCTACCGCCTGCGGACTGTCTGTTGCGGCGGGCCGGCGTCAATTGCGCCAGGGAGAAGGCGTCGGCTAGAATGCAAGGCTCTTTTGAGTTCGGCGAGGGATGACGCAGGCGAGAATGCGCGCGATCCGGTTGCACAACACGCTGACGGGAAAGACGGAGCCGTTCGTGCCGCTTCACGCCGGCGAAGTGCGCATGTACACCTGCGGGCCGACCGTCTACGACTACGCGCACATCGGCAATTTTCGCACGTTCGTATTTCAAGACGTTCTGCGGCGGTTTTTCGAGACGCAGGGCTACCGCGTGATCCAGGTAATGAACCTGACCGACGTGGACGACCGGATCATCGCCAAAGCGGCGGCCGCGGGAGTCTCGATTCGTGACTATACGGAGAAGTACGCGCAGGAATTCTTCGCCGATTGCAAAGTGATGGGAATGGAACGGCCGGAGCACTGGGTCCGCGCCACCGACCATATCGACGATATGGTGCAGTTGATCGAACGGCTGCAGAAGAAGTCTTTCACCTATTCGAGCGATGGATCCATCTATTTCCGGATCGCGAAATTCGCGGGGTACGGCAAGCTCTCGAAGGTCGATCTGACCGGGATCCAGGCAGGCGCGCGCGTGGACGTGGACCGGTACGAAAAGGAGAGCCCGCGGGACTTCGCGCTGTGGAAGGCGCCGAAGCCCGGCGAGCACTTCTGGGAGACGCGGATCGGTCCCGGACGGCCGGGGTGGCACATCGAGTGCTCCACCATGGCCATGAAGTATCTCGGCGAGACCCTGGACATTCACACGGGCGGAGTGGATTTGGCCTTTCCCCACCACGAAAACGAAATCGCGCAATCGGAAGCGGCCACAGGCAAGCCGTTTGTGCGTTATTGGCTGCACGCGGAGCACTTGCTTTTGGAGAGCGAGAAGATGTCCAAGTCCGCGGGCAACTTCTTCACGTTGCGGGATCTGTTCGCCCAGGGGCACAAGCCGTCCTCGCTGCGGTTCCTGCTGGCATCGGTGCCCTATCGGAGACAACTAAACTTCACGATGGAAGGATTGCAGCAGGCGGCCAGCTCGGTGGAGCGGCTGAGGAATTTCGCGCAACGGCTCAAGGACGGAAAGTTTCCGCGGGCCCAGCGCGGCGAAGAGCGCGCGGTGCGGAAGCTGGCCGAGCGTTCGGCGGAAGAGTTCGACGCGGGGCTGGCTGATGATTTAAACACGGCGCAGGCGCTGGCCGCCGTGTTTGATTTGGTGCGCGAAGCGAACGTTGCTATGGACAGCGGCGCATTCCGTCAGGAAGACGTGGCGCCGGTAAAAGCGGTGCTCGATCGGTTCGAGCGTGTTTTTGCGTTGATCGAGGACGACGACGCGGCGCGGCTCGCCGAGTTGGGCCTCGGCGCCCCGCCGGGCGGCCCGAGCGATGCCGAGATCGCTGCATTGGTCGCACAGCGCCAGGCGGCGCGCAAACGCAAGGACTTCGCCGAGGCCGACCGCATCCGCCGGCAATTGGCGGAGAGTGGTATACTCCTCGAAGATACGCGAGGCGGCGACGTCCGTTGGAAGCGCAAATGACACTCACCTCTTTTCACGCGGCCTCACGGCATAACCTGCCGGCGCATGACCGGCCGTGTCTCTTCGGAGTGGACTAACCCCCCCCCGCAAAGCTCGAAGGTCTCATTTTCTTTCAACCCAACCAGGTACCCGGCAAGCCCCGAAGGCGCCCGGCGCTTCAGACCAGTTGCAGCGGGAGGAAACGATGTCAACGGCCACTGAATTGAAGGCGAAATTGCCCAGGCTGGCAACCGCGCTGCCCGGACCCAACGCGAAGAAAGCGGTGGAGCGCGACGCGCAGTTCGTCTCGCCGTCGTATACGCGCGAGTACCCGTTGGTCGCGAAGGCCGGACGCGGCGCGCTGATCGAGGATGTGGACGGCAACGTTTTTCTCGACTTTGCCGCGGGGATTGCGGTGTGTTCGACGGGGCACTGCCATCCCCAAGTGGTCGCGGCCATCCAGAAACAGGCGGCCGAACTCATCCACATGTCGGGGACGGACTTCTACTACGAAGGCATGGCCCGGCTTGCCGAGCGCCTCGGCCATATCGTTCCCGGCGCGGAAGCGAAGCGGGTCTACTTCGGCAATTCGGGGACCGAGGCCGTAGAAGCGGCCATCAAGCTGGCGCGATACGCAACGCGCCGCGAGAAGCTCATCGCGTTCTACGGCTGCTTCCATGGGCGGACCTTAGGCTCGCTTTCGCTTACGGCCTCGAGGGCAGCGCAGAGGAAAGGGTTCGGGACATTGCTCGGCGGCGTCATCCACATTCCTTATCCTTACGCCTACCGCTGTCCGTATGGGCACACCGCGGACACCTGCGGGAGCGAGGTCATCGAATTTCTGGAAGGCGAAATCTTCGAGCGCATGGCGGATCCGGAGGAAATCGCCGCGATCATCATCGAACCGATCCAGGGCGAAGGCGGATACGTGCCGGCGCCGAAAGCGTTCCTCTTGGAGCTTCAACGGGTGGTGCGCAAGCACGGCATCCTGCTGGTCGTGGACGAAGTGCAATCCGGCATGGGACGCACGGGAAAGTGGTGGGCGAGCGACCACGCCGGAATCCAGCCGGACATTCTCTGCACGGCCAAGGGAATCGCGTCGGGCATGCCGCTTTCGGCCACGATTGCCCGGGCCAGCGTGATGAATTGGAAGCCCGGGGCGCACGCGTCAACCTTCGGCGGGAATCCGGTGAGCATCGCTGCGGCGCTGGCGACCTTGGACGTGCTCGAAGGCGGCCTGATCGAGAATGCGCGGCGCATGGGCGAGCATCTGTTCGCGAAGATGAGCGACTGGCCCGCGCGTTTCTCCAACGTCGGCGACGTGCGCGGCAAAGGCTTGATGATCGGCGTCGAAATCGTCCGCGATCAAGAGACCAAAGAGAAGGCCCCCGAGCTGCGCAACTGGATCCTCCACAAAGCGTTTGAGAAGGGCCTCCTCGTTCTCGGCGCGGGTGAAAACACTGTCCGGCTGGCGCCCCCGCTCGTGATTGATGAGGACCAGGCGGACTTCGCCGTAAGAACCCTCGAGGAGTGCCTGACGGAAGCGGCCGAGAAGCATTAGCCAGCTTGTGCACAGGTCTGTTAGTCGTGATCCCCGAGCACGACGCTCCATAAATGCATCAGCCATCAGAATCTGACCCTCTCCCCAACCAAGAGAGGAACCGGAGAGAAGAAGTCGCGAGTGGGATAGAATGGATCCAAAAGGGGACCGCCCTTGGGCGTAGAGTCGCGATGCGATTGTTCCCGCGAATCATGTTTCGTGCGCTGAGTTGGGCGGCGCGCAAGGGCCTCCGTGAAGAACCGGCGTCGGGGTCGGCGGGCGTTTCTGCGGCGGAGAAGAAGCTGCGGAGCCGCGAGAGAGGCGTCCGCGGCGAGACGTACGCTTACTGGTATCTGCGGCGGAACGGTTACGTGATGATTGCCAGGAATTACACTGCGCCGGGATTCAAGGGAGAAATCGATCTGATTGGTTACGACGGGTCGACGCTGGCGTTCGTTGAGGTGCGCACTCGGACGGCGGGGAACGCCGGCAGCCAGTCGGCCGAGGAGAGCGTTACGCCCGGCAAGTGGCGCGTGGTGGCGCGGATGGCTCAGCACTTTCTGGTCGAGCGGGGCCTGGCCGAGTGCCCGTACCGATTTGACCTGCTGGCGATCGAGAATCGATCCGGTCAGCGTCCCGAGTTGAGGCTGCATAAAGGAGCATTCAGCGGCGCGCGACAAAGAGAAGAGTGGAGTGGACGGAGACGGGGCGCAGCGTATTAGAATCTGATGTCCTGCCGCGCGCCATGCCGCGGCACGAGTTCGGGGGGAGGAGGAAGAATTGCCAGAGCTAAGAAAAGATCCAATCACGGGAAGATGGGTGATCATTTCGACCGAGCGTGGGAAGCGCCCGTCCGACTTTGCTCGCGAAAGCGTGGTGGCCCAGGGAAACAAGAACTGTCCCTTCTGCTACGGCCACGAGGCCAAGACGCCGCCGGAAATTCTCGCCTATGGGCGGAACGGGAGCGGGGCCAACACGCCGGGGTGGACCATTCGCGTCGTCCCCAATAAATTTCCGGCGCTCGGAATTGAGGGCGAACTCGGACGCGAGGGCGAAGGAATCTTCGACAAGATGAACGGGATCGGTGCGCACGAAGTGATCGTCGAAACTCCCGATCATCAGGCCACGCTCGCTACCCTGCCGGACCGCGCCATCGAAGACGTGCTGTGGGCCTACCGCGACCGTATGCTCGACCTGAAGAACGACAAGCGGTTTCGCTACGTGCTGATTTTCAAGAACCACGGCGAGGCCGCCGGAGCTTCGCTCGAGCACCCCCACTCGCAATTGATCGCCTTGCCGATCGTGCCCAAACAGGTGCGCGAGGAAGTGGACAGTTGCCGGCACTACTATCACGACAAGGAACGCTGCATCTTCTGCGACATCATCCGCCAGGAGATGGAAGCGGGCGTGCGCGTCGTCAGCGAAAACGATTATTTCATCACCATCACGCCGTATGCGCCGCGGTTTCCGTTCGAGTTGTGGGTTTTGCCGAAGCTGCACGGCTCGTCCTTCGAAAACAACCAGAGCCCGGTGTACGCGAGTCTGGCGCGGATGGTCAGAGATACGCTCGCGCGGCTCGACGCGGTGCTGGACCGTCCGGCGTACAACCTGATGATCCACACCTCGCCGATCGGGGAGGAAATCAACGACCACTATCACTGGCACATCGAAATCATTCCCAAACTGACGAAGGTGGCCGGGTTCGAATGGGGAACAGGGTTTTATATCTGTCCAACGCCGCCCGAGGAGGCAGCGAAGTTCCTGCGCGAAGCCCAGGTGGGTGCCCCGCAACCGGCCCGATGATCCGCGGGCGGTGCCCTGCGTTCTGAACGGCGCGCGGCGGTTTTCGTTATACTATCCCTTTTGAGAAGGCGCGGTACCCAAGTGGCTCAAGGGAGAGGTCTGCAAAACCTCCATTCGTGGGTTCGAATCCCACCCGCGCCTCCAACCTTTTCAAATACTTAAGGCTGGACTGCTCCCTTCCTGCTAACAATTGTGCTAACAGAACCCCGCCAGTGGCGGGATCTGCCGGCCGCTCGCAGGCGTCGCGCAGCAATCTGCGCTGCCGACTCATCCGCCTGCGAAGTGAGATGAACATAGTGCTTCATGGTTGTCTCAGCGCGGGAGTGACCCAGCCGCTCCTGCGCCACTTTGATTGGCACTCCTTCTTCATGAAGGACGGTCGAATGCCAGTGGCGCAGCAAATGCCAGGTTGTCCGCGTGATCCCCAGCTTCTCCACCGCAGGTCGAATCACTTTCTCAAGAAGGTTGTCGGCACGGTACGGCGCTGCGCCCCTTGAGTTCGGAAACAGCCAGTCGTCTTCTTTCGCTTCCGGCGTTCGTTTCCGAAGATGTTTCAAGAGGGCCAGATCGAAAGTCCCAAGCCGAATGGGACGTAGGCTGCGGTGAGTCTTGGGCCGTTCAAATTCCCCATCGTGCACGACTTCGCGGACCCATAAACTCCGTCGCTGCCAGTCCACATTCTTCCAGCGCAGCGCCAACAACTCGCTGATGCGAAGGCCGGTGACACTAATGAGCAACACCATCGTTCGGTACGGCTCATCAAGTGATCGCGCCAGACGATCCAGTTCTTTGTCGCTCAAAAGGTCGGGCTGGACCGCTGGTGGCTCAGGGGACAGTTCGGCTGACCTGACGGGGTTCGACCTGAGATGCTTGAATTTGACCGCAGCGGCAAATACTGCACTCAAAACACTCTTGATGTTCCTGACCGTGTTCCAAGCAAGGCCGCTGCTAGTCTTCTGATTGATGAAAGCCTGGACATCTTCCTCGGAGACTTCGGCCATCTGCCTGTCGCCCCACGCCGGGAGGATGTGATGCTCAAGCACGACACTGTAACTGTGCTTGGTTGTGTGCTTCTTCGTAGGCAGCTTCAGCTTCCGATAGACAGATTCAACGAAATCTCGAATCGTGATTACCGGCCGTGGTCGATAGTCCAGGTCATTCACTTCTGCTAGCCTCTCCGCCAGTTTTCGCTCGGCAAGCTGCTTCGTGGGGAATTCCGCTTTCCGGCCGAGGTTGATCGCTCGTTGTTTGCGCGCAACCGTGCCGTCTTGGAGCCGGATGTCTTCCCAGTAGAAGCCTTCCCAATACGGATTCTTCGTCTGGCGAAGTCGCACGTGTCCTTTTTGAAATCGCCTTCGAGCCATGGATTTTCTCTCCCTTCCATTGGCCCGAGCGATTCCGTCGATGGTGGCTAGACTAACACTGGAGTGCCCTTTGAGGCGAGCCTCGACGTAACGGGTTACGTCGGCCTGCCTGAAGCGAACGAGGCGCCCTAAACGCACGCACTGCAGATGAGCTGCGCTGCTGCCACTTGCGTGCTTATAGACCCAATCACGAGAAACTCCCAAAGAGCAGCACACCTGGGCCACTGTGAGTAGCTGATCGGTCCCGGAAATGCCATTCGCATATGTCTCGTGTTCCATACGGACGTTTGCTTGCAGACAGATGTTCAAGGATTGCGATCGACGTCTTCTGATGGGGTCTCGAACGCTTGGCCCCGTGCTGGGCCATCACTCAGGGGATTTGCTTTTTGAAGGGAATTCTGAGCCTTTGAGACGGTGTGGCGGGCATAGTATTCGGGGTTGTGCTTGTCGTCGGCGCGGAAGTCAGCGATGCGGCGGATGATTTCCTCGGGGTCGTCGCCACGGGAGAGGGCGCGCTTGGCGTAAGTCCAGTCGTGTTCGGATTGGCTCATGTGTCCAGGCGACACGGTCCGCGCGGGGTCGTGGGGCGCGCCCCGATAGCGAGGAGTCTCCAGGGACTCTTCCTGAACCAGGAAATCGCGGGAGTGATAAACCCGGTTCGATTCGTAGTGGACCTGGACTACGAAGTCCGCGTTGTACTTCTTGTTGGCGAACCCTGGCAGCCGCAGAACGCGCGTGGAGTCGGTGGCCGCAGGATCGCCGCCAAACTGGCTGGCCATAGCGCGTAGCAATGACTCGGCTTCCGGTTGATCCATGCCTTCGACTCTCCAAACGACCTGGTGCTTGCCGGGCGAAGTATGGAGGACAAAGTTGGGTGCCGGGACTTCCGCGGAATGTCGGATGGACTCAAGTGCCTCGTCGCCATTCCTATCGAGGTCGAGATAGAGGTGGCGAATCTCTCGGATGTTGTCCTTCGTCCGACTATAGGCACCCTCCTTGATGGGGTTCATGCCGATGAAGAGGTCCGCACCAGCAGCATTCTCATGTCTCAACCAGAATTGGAATTCCAGGGTGGCGACAGTTTCGACGGCAGCGATTCTCTGAACCGTGTGGCCGGTCCTTCGATTCCGGCCTAAAACCGCGACCTTGTCTTCAGGCTCGAAAAGTGTCAGGACGTATTCCGACGCCGACAGAGACTTGGGGGTGAAGTTAGAATCGGCGGTCACGGCTACTCTCGCTTTGCCAGGTACACAGCACCAAAGTCGTAAAGGTCGGCGTCGGGGTCGTAACCGCTGATTTCAAGAACCTCGGAGATGAACCTGCGTCCTGGTCTCCTTTCCACCTGTACGACAACATTGAGTGAGTCACCGATGTTGGTCTTGATGGCCCGGTAGGGCAGTTCTACTCCGCTCTGGAGAACGCAGCTCGTGAAGCGAGCAAGGCCTTGCTTTGCAGAGTTTGCATGAATGGTTGAAAGTGTGCCGGAATGACCTGTATTGAGGAGCTGCAACAGATCAAAGGCTTCGCCACCGCGAATCTCGCCGAGGATGATGCGGTCCGGGCGATGCCTGAGTGCAGCCTTTAGGAGGTCCCGGATAACTACGGCAGGCGTTCCGTTCTGCGCCGGCCGGGCCTCAAACCGAACTAGATTTGCTTGGGTCATTTGAATCTCAGCCGTGTCTTCGATGAGGAGGATTCGCTCCTCTTCAGGAATGAACCTTCCGAGGATGTTCAGGAGCGTGGTCTTGCCGGTGCCCGTCCCGCCGCTGAGAAGGATGTTCTTGCGGGCCAGGACATAATCTTCAAGCCGGTTGGCGAGGGGACGGTCGAGCGTCCCGGCCCTGATGAGATCCTCCATCTCGAAATGCCGTGTGTTGAACTTGCGGATCGTGAGAGTGACGCCGCTCAGACTACACGGCGGGATAACGGCGGCAACTCGGCTTCCGTCCGGCAGGCGCGAATCGAGAATGGGCTTCGATTCCGAGATGTCGTTGCCAAGACGCCGAGCGATATTCTTCACGGCGACCATCAGAGATTTCTCACCCAGCGAGACGCCTTGCACCTGTTGGAGGAAACCCGCTTTCTCGATAAACACTCGGTCGGGGCCATTCACCATGACCTCGCTGATCGAATCGTCGAGAATGAGGTGTTCGATGGGTTTGAGGAATGGCAGGATCATCTCGAACCCGTTCATCACAGACTCCCTTCTGCGAGCTGCTTGAAATACGATTTGTTCGGATCGTTGTAGTAGGGCTTCAGGTAGCAGAACATGGGCGGCATGGGGTTCAATCCATCGTAGGCAATCGTCACGGACTGGGCGTTGCGCAACTCCGTGAACGTCTTCATGTCGAAGCGGTAGTCACTCTGCGTGTTGTAGCTCTTGGATGCCGTGATGTTGGCCTTGTGGGAGACGGCCTTCCCCGTGAGCAAACTCACCCTGGCGTCGTGGCCGCTTTCGGAGAGGTTGTAGCTGACCTTGAGCTGGTCTTCGCGTCCGCAGAGCTCGCTCGCGGTGCGAGCGGAGAAGTCATCCGATAACGCGAGGAAAATCTTCGTTCGAAACGTCTGCAGGAGCGTTCGCCAGGTGTCCCCTGGAAGGGCAGACTTGAGGGAACTGACGCTCTGTGTGGCGATGATGGGAATGCACTTCGGCTGGCGTGACAGGCTGAAGAACTTCTCATCTCCAGTGGGGTCGTTCTCGCCCACGGTCGCGAAGTGCTGGTACTCATCGCAGAGGAAGAGAACCTGGCGAAAATGGCGCTCCGGGTGAGCCTCGATCTGAGGGACTCGGTTCAGGACGGCGCGCTCAAAGTCGAGCTTCATCATGACACCCAGAGCCTTGGCCAGGCCCGGGTTCATGCCGATGGGAAAGTTGAGAGCGCATACCTTGCCGTTTTCAATGAGCCAGGAGAACGAGGGAAGCGGTTTGCCGTACATATTGTTGACGTTCGTGGCAGGGTCGTAGCACTCGCGCTTCGGGCAGAAGACTTTCTTGACCTTCGGGTTGTCGTCGAAGAGGGAAAGGAAGACAGAAATCCCCTCGACAATCGAAGTGCGCAGCTTGGGTTCGATGCGCTTCCAATCGTCATTGAACCAGCGCTTGACGGCTTCCAGTTGTTCGAGTTTCTCCTGGTCGGCTTGTGCCGGGTCCAGAACACTCTTGGACTCGGAGGCGATCCCTTTACTATGCAGGGTCTCGCGCAACTCCGGCGTGGCGGGGGCGACGTAGCGATCCTCTTTTTGCTCATAGGTGAAACCGAGGCCCGCGAGATCCGCCGCGTGCGTGCTGTAGACATCCGGCTTGATAGCGATGTAATGGCGGCCCATGACGATCTCTTCGGCTTCCTGAATTCTCTCTTCGAGGACGGTCGGCGAGATGGCGCACTGGTAGACATCAAAGAGGGTGACGTAGTCGTAGGCGACCTTGTGAAGTAGGATGATGAACTTGACGAGATTCGTGTACGCCTGTTGCCAGAAAGGCTCCTTGCCGCGGCCAAAGAGGTTGTTTAGAAGCGAGGCAATGCTGAAGGCGAGAGCGTAAGCATCGAGGTCGTTGTTGAGAGGGTTGTAACGATATTCGGAATCGAGGCTGATTTCGATGTAGTCCTCGCCCCGTTCGTGGTGGTCGAGAATGCCTTTCACCTTGCGGCAGAAGTCGCCCTTCACTTCGAGGATGAGGCCTCCGATTCGCTTCTCCTTTTCTGCTGCGCGGTAAGCCAGAATCTGCTCTGCAAACGGGTACATGCAGCAGCTTGTTTTGCCCGACCCAACGGCACCGAAGATCGCAATCCCGGTGAACAATCCGCGCTCAGGAATGGCGAGCCATCGCGGGGTTTCCGAAGGGCCCGGTTTGCGAGGGTTGTGAACCTCGCCGATGAAGAGGGAAAGGGTGTCCCTTTTGCGCGGGTCTGGATAGCGCGGCAGGCGGCCCGGCGAGATATGCCGGCGGATCTTCAGCGCGAAGATGTAGAGGCCCGAAAGGACGGTCGAAAAAACCATGTAGGGCGTTGTGAAAAGAATGGTGTTGTAGAGGTACTTGAAGCTCAGGAAGGCATAGGGAGCGCGAATCGAAATGACGCGCAGGAATACCTGCTCTTGAGGGAACGGGTGCGTGTAATAGAGGAAGGCACCCGTTCCCATTGCCAACAGGGCTGAGACGAAGCCGCGTGAGTGGAGAATCCTCTGAATCACGCTCTGGCTCTCGTGTCCGCAGGCTGTGTCTTGTCAGAACCGGGCTGACCGTTCCGGCGCTGGTCTCGCCACTTCCGGTAGTCCTGGTCCCGCCAGAGGACTTTCTTCAGGACGGCGTTGACAACGTGGTCCGGGTTGCTCTCAATGAACCGCGCGTAGTCTTCGAGCAGCTCGTTGACGGGTTCTTCCAGCTTGACCTCGCGGGTTGTGATTCCAGGTGCTCTCTTGATGATCGACATGGCGTTGCTCCTTAGTTGATTTGATTTGCTTCGGTGCTCTTCCCTCTGGCCGTGGTAAAAACGGCCGGCACGGTTACCTGTGCCGCAGGGCGGGAGCGACCCCAGGGTTTACTTGGGCGGCTGAAAGCCGAAAAAGTGGGGTCGCTCCCGCCCGATTTGGTGTTTTTTCCACGGCGTCTGTCTTCTTCGCAGCGTTTCCATCCCTCTCCTCGAAAAGAACTTGCTGCGCCACGGGGTGCGGAAACTGGAGAAGACGGAGTTGCAGGGCGCATCTCTTACCTTCTTCACCCTTTCTCCGCAGATTCGCTCGCCGAAACCGCGAACCATCGAAGAACTTCTGCCGCGAAATGCACTGTGCGGTGACGGTCATTTCCCCCAAACTCCTGGCGGATGTTGGCCTCGCTCACTCGCCCGACCTTCCACCCACGATACAAGTGTTCAAATCGCTCGCCCGAGAATCGGCGCTGTGCTTGGTTTCGGAAGATCAGTTCACCATCGGTCAGTGAGGGGTACTGCTTGAGATCCCACGCCTTGCGAATCTGGAAGTACCGGAGGATGTCGCCCGAGGCATCGGATTGGAGCGGAATCGTTACGAGCGCGTTGAAGAGTTCCCTGGCCTTATCGAAGTGGGAATCAGTCCGCGCGAGATAGAGAAATCGGAACTCAGAGAGCTCGCGGAAGAGGGCCAGGTACGCTTCCAAGTGGTGAATCAACTCGGCGAGATGCGCCTCAGCACCCTGGATGTAGGTAAACGTCACCACAGGGGGGAGAGAAGACGAGCTGTCAAGGAACATCGGGAACTTGTCCACGAAGTAGCGGACCGTTGGTTGGGAGGTTGGCTGTCCGTGATAGATCTTTGATGGAAGACAGTGATTCGGGATCTTGAGTTGGTCACAGAAATAGCTGACCTTTTCCGGCTCGGTTTCGAGGTAGTTGCACTGGCGATGTGTGAGGACGAAATCGAGGATTCCGACACGCCTGTGGATGTATTCGATTTCATGCTCGCGGCGATTGCGGAGGTGCTCGCGGCCGATTTGGCGATAGAGCCGCCGCGAGAAGAGGTGATAGATCACTCCGCTCTTGGGAAAGCACTCGGTGCGAGCGTGTTTCTGAGTATGGAGTTTGTTCCAGAACGAGGTCGTGCGCTTGCCCCAGTGAGCCCCGGTGAAGGCCAGGAATTGACGCGCCACAAAGTAGCCCGAATGCGTCGCGACGATGTAGAGGAAACGTGCTTCTTCCTCGGTGTAGCCGAGGGCCTTCAGGGCTTCGAGATAGGCAGGGGCGATATTCATAGCGAGAGAATTCCTGTCGTGAGATCGCGGTCGTCAAGAACGCGGCGGAGACGAGATGCGTCTTCGGGTCGGCTGTAGAGCGAAAAGCCAGCCTTAGCTTTTTCTGCCAGTCCCCGAGGCCGGTAATGATGCGTCGCGAGTTCAAGGTCCTTATGGCGTAGTTCGAGGTCTGCGGTCTCGTACTCTATGCGGAGATCGGGCACGGGAATCTTGCCGTCGACGACGCGAAGGCCGTGCTTCTTAGCGACTGTTTCCTTCACGTCTGGGTTGTCCTTGTCCGGTCCGAGTTTGGCCAGATCGCGGTTGAGATCTCGCTTCAGTTCGTAGTCCAGAATGACGCGTTTCGGCCTGCCGCCGTCGCGTTCGATCCGGTGGGCCTCTTTGTGGTATAGGCGATACAGATCCGCGTCGTGTTTGGCCTCGCGCGGCTTCAACAAGCCGTGGTAGATGGTCTGATCTTCGGGCAGCCGGTTCGTCTTCCTGAGAAGCTTCTGTCCGACCTTGATCAGGGTGAAGACGCGCAGTGTCTTTTTCTGCGAGATTTCAAGGGTCTTTTCGGTGAGCAATGACTCGTGCTTCAGCCGTCTAATGTCCCGTTCCATGCGGGCGTTGTCGCCGGCATAGCCGTGCTTTGCGAGGTCAGGCGCAGCAACAACGCGGAACGTCCCTACATCGCCGAGGGTACGAACTTCGGATTCACGCAGCGCGTAGGAACGGTCGCGCACGTAGTAGGCGCGCGGAGAATCCTGTCGTTCAGTCTTCAGAATATCCTTCTCCCGCGGCCCGGGGATTTCGCGACGGGTCTGGGCTGCCTGTCCCCCTCCACGGTTCTCCGGCGTTTCAGGAGCTTCAGCCTCATGGTGCCGAACGGGGCGGCGAGGCGCTGTGTCCCGCGTGTCTTGTGGATCGTGGGAATAGACGTCACGGGACATGTCAATTCGGCTCCTGGTCGTCAACCGGGGCAGGCATCTCCGCCTGGCCGACGTTGAACTGCTTGTCGAGGTGCGACAGTTTGCGCCCGGTGTCTTTAAGGAAGAATCTACGGTTGATCGCAAGCCATGCGGCAAACACATTGAGAAAAAGCACGGTGGCAGAGATCAGGATCGACAGGCCATAGGCATGGAAGATGACGGCCTTGTATCGGGCCATGAACTTCAACTGGTCTAGCAGCCAGAAGCCGTAGCCGAGCAGGACAGCGACCGTGAGAATCAGTGCGTTTCCAACCATCACTTACCTCCGGGGAGGATGAGAACTTTTGCCTCTGGGTTTTGTAGTCCCCCTTGAAATCGGCCTGAGCGCGGGGCAGGCCGAGAAGCGCCAAAGGCCCTCCTGAGCCGCGCCGTTTGTCGCGTGGAGCATGAGAGTGATGGGTAAGGCCGTGGCGTAGGATGGCAGCACAGCCGAGGGAGTAGAGTCTGGCCTGGTGCGGCGAGGTTGGGCCGAGGTCGCCAGGCGCTGCCCGCGCGCTCTTTGCGAGTTGTTGCCCGTGCGGGCATCACTTGAATGCTTGGTCCTCGCGGAAGTAGGTGATGACCAAGCCGAGCGGATTGATCGGAATCAGTTCGTTCGGGACGCGGGTCTTGAAAACGAAAACGAAGTTGGCGGTATAGAGGTCGCGCCTGACCTCGCTGTGGTCGGCGGGTGAGTAGTAGACCATGTAGAAATCCACGCGGGCCTTGTAGGGCGGCGACTGCATGTTTTCGAGAGCCACTTTCTTCACGTCAACATCGATCTCAGGAGCGGAGGTGTTCGTGAGGAATTTTTTGATGATGTCGTCCTTGCGGTAGGCGTCGAGGATGCCATCGGCGAGTTTGCCGTCGAGGAAGTAGAGGGCCTTCGAGAAGTCGTTCTGGATCGTGTAGCGGTTCCGCCGATAGTACAGGGCGCAGAATTGGGAGAGGAAATACTTCGCTTCGGCGTCCTGGGGTTTGTACTCGAACTGGTGATAGTTGATGGCCTCGGCGCGCCCCAGGTCGTCAATTCGAATGACGAGGGGCCGGAAGTTCTCAAACGTCCGAATCGTCCTCAAGTCAACGAGGGCCAGGCCGATGGCCACGAGGGAAACGAGAACCAGAGCAATCTTGAGATAGGTATTGGTCACCATGGGATCGCCGTACTGTTCGAGATAGAGCCGCTTGGCATCGTGAAAGCTCCGATCATCGGTCATGGCAGAAGACTCCCCAGCGCCGAAGCAGAGGAGCCGCCCGCAGTCCCGCTGAAGATGTGATTGGTTAGTGCGGGTATCTTTAGCAGCGCGTAGATCGAGGCCAGGAACGTAATGAACAGGACCGGGAAAGCCTCAATGAGTTGAACCGTCGAGATGGTTCCGTTGGGTTGGAGGCCGAGGGTTCCCAGGATCAGGTTGGCGATGACAAACACGACTGCTGCAGCGATGACTTGGTAGAAAGCGTATTGGATGAAGCATCTGAACCAGCCCCAGAAGAGCCATTCGAGCTTGGGCACAATGAAGAAAGGTATGAACACCGGCCCCACCAAAACACAAACGGCGGTGGCGATGAATCCATAGGCGATGACCACGATGGCGATGGCTTGGGCTGCCGCGAGCAGGATGATGACGATGGTGTAGATGGCCGTCCCGAGGAAGTCGGCGACGCCGGGTGAGTCCATGCGCATTTCAAAGTCCGCGACGCGTTCGACGACGGTCTGGAGCTCGGTCTGGTTGATCTTGTTCGCCAGGTATTGGGACTCGTCGGTGATGAGGTTATGGAAGCCCCTCCCGATTCCGGGGATGGGAGTGGTGTAGTAGTTCACCATGGCGAAACCAAAGCTGATGGTCAGCAGCAGGCTTGCGAAGTTATCGAAATGGAGAAAATGTTTGCCGCTGGCGGCGGAGAGCGCGGACTTCACTCCGTACCAGACCACCAGGATGGTGGCAAAGGCGCGGAAAAGATTCTGACCCATCGCGTCGAAGAAGCCGAGATTTTGGGTGAGCAGGTTGGTGATGGCCTGGAAGATGAACTGAAGATAGTTGGTCTGCATGGCTGCGGCCTCCTCGACGCGTCTGGGTTTCTTGATTTACGGCATCCGGAAGTTCTGAAGCGAATCAGTGAGCGTGCTTGTGATCTGGGCCATGTTGCCGGCGAGGTTGGCCCGGCGCGCAATGTCGGCATTGATAGCGTTGGTGGTGGCCTCGCGCTGTTGCTTTGCGAGGATCGTTTGTTGTTCGAGGAGCGACGCAAGGAGCTTGTTCGAGTCCTGGACCGTGCGCAGCGTGAGGACACTGGCTGCGTTGATCTTGTTCAGAACCGATACTTCGGTATTCAGCTTGGGATCTGAAGACAATGAATCCTGCTCCAGATTTGAGATTTGGGTCTGAACACTCTGAGCATTGCCCCGGATCGAGCCAATAGTCGCAATGGCGGTCGTGTTGGCACCGTCCACGAGTTCGACGGAAGCGTACTGGGACTTGACCCGGTCGAGTTCATCGGGATTCATGGCTGCGAGGTGTGCTTGTGCGTACGGGAGTAGCTTGGTGGTCGCTCCGAGGTAGCCGGTCGTGATTGCAGAAAGCTGACCCGAATTCATGCCGGCGACCCAGGTTCCTGTGTTTCCATAGGTGTTCTGCGCGCCTGTGTTGCGCCACTGGGAGAACGACGCCCGGTAGCGGGCCGGCATGTTCTGGAGGTTTTTGGACATCTGCAGAGCGAGGTTGTACTGCTGCACGAGTTGGGCGTAGCTGTTCTTGAGTTGGACGAGCTGCTGCTGAAGCTGGATGTAACGCAGAACGGCATTGTGGTAGTTGGTCGGGTCGTAGACGATGCCGCCAAAGAACTGCGCGGAAGCCGTTCCCCCGCAGAGTGTGAGGATCAGCAAGACTGTCAGAAACGTTCGTTTCATACCTTTTCTCCTCCTTCCAATCTGGGATTTGTGGCCCGGACCTTCAGAGGTCCGAGGGCATCTTGTGGTTCACGTAATCGGGCAACGCGAGGTCGCCCGAGAGGTAGACCTTCACGCGGTGCCCCTCGCGGATAGTCACGGTCGGCATGATGTTCAGGAACTTGTCGAGGATCTGTTCCGAGGATTGGGCCAGGCTCTGTGCAAGTCCCTGGCGCATGAGGTCGCTCCCGGAGGCGGTCAGAGCCCCTCCGGTTCCCGCCTCGGATACGGCTCCGAGTGCACCGATGGCTAGCGAGGTGCCGAAGATGCGGAAGTAGTGGTTGTTCACCTTGTCGCGGTGGCCGGTGTCTCCGATCTGGTTGAGGCCCTTGAATTGGTCGAGACTCACCGAATAGCCGTCCGGCATGATGAGGCGGTGGAAGGCCACGGCAAGTCGTGTTTGCCCGAGGGCTTCCACCTTCTTGGCTTCGCCCAGGACCTTAGTTCCTGCTGGAATCAACAGGTGCTGGCGGTCGTGGGAATAGACATCGTTTGTGAGCAGGCATTCGACGGGGCCGGAGAAGGACCCGTCGAGGCGGTTGATGAGAACGGTTTCGAGAACGGTTCCTTCAAACAGGACGTAGGTCTTGCCTGCCGCCGCGTTTCGAGCGCCTGTCGGCGCGGCGGCAGGGTTGGTCACCTCCTTTGCGGCAGAGTCTTGTCCTGCCGGGCTGGGAGTTGCAGGGCCAGTTTGAGCGGATAGCATGGTGCCGGGTTGCGCCACAGGTTGGGCTAGCGCAGGCGGTTGGGTTTCTCTCAACAATTGTGCGAGTTGGGTTGCGTCGAGGCCGCCCGGAACAGAGCCGAAGCTTTCGGGGGCACTGCTTGGCGACCCTGACTCTGTCGAGCGGGCCGGAGCGTCGGTCTTGTCCTTTCGGTAGCTGAGGGCGATGTTGGAAGCAAAGAGCGACAGGAACTTCCGCTTCGCGTGCTCGGCTCGAATCGGGTCTTCCGCGCGTTCAGCCGGGGCGTTGCCGCCTCCGTAAGAAGGCTGACCCGGCTGGGACTCAGCCGATGCGTCCCGGACTAGACGGTTTTGCTGCACCAGGGCACTCTGCGCGGCAAGCTGCTGGCGCTGGAGTTCCTGAATGCGGGTCTGCAATTCGGCGATCTTGGTTTCGTTGACTTCAAGCGGAGCAGGTGTTTGGACAACGGGTGCATTCGTCTTCGCGGCTGGCTGGGCTTTCTTGCTGCCCGTGAGCCACATGATCGTGACCATCAGGACCGCGAGTCCCAAGATGAGCCAGGATTGCACGTGCTTCGGCAGAAGGCCGGGCGGTTTGGGTGCCTTTTCTTGAATCGGTTCGTTCATCGTTTTTCTCCCTCTTCCCGATGTGAGTTCCTGCAGTGGCTATTCGTGCCGCGCGAACGTGACCTTCTTCTTGCCAACGGCGAGGTACCCCGAGTCTAGGACCTTCGGAACGATGTAGACGCCGTTCTCAACCTGGAAGTTGATGAGGTTCGGCTTGCCGTCCTTGATTTCGTAGAGAGCGGGCTTTTCCCTCGCGGCACACTGGATGTAGGTGAAGGCGTCGTCGTGGTAGATCGCCGAGACAAGGAAAGGCGTTTGGGAGGCTTTCTTTGACAGCCTGTAATCGAAATGCACCTTTGCAGAGTATTCCGAGCGGAATCTGTTGACCTGCTCGGCTGCCTGGGTCTTGGCGGTTCGAGCCTGCTCGTCGGCTTCGGTCCGCAGCGTGTCCAGTTCTTTCTTGTATGCCTCGGCCTCGGTCGCGCGAACGTACCCTGGCGGCCCGGATACATTGCCGATGCGAGATTCATCCTTTGGTTCGACGAATACCTTCAGGTCGGGTTCCGCATCCGTCTCCTTGCTGCTCTCGGTGAGCAGGAAGGAATACACGTGGCCGCTTGCGGTAATCAGGTGCAGGTCGCTGCGAATCCCCGCCTGCGCCGGATGGACGAAGCAGAGGTTGTGTGCCCCATTGATGATCCAGAAGTCCTTGTCGCCGGTGGCGAAGTCGAGAATCTCTTCGTTCTGGGGCAACACGATGAGTGTGGAGAATCGAACCTTCGCTCGGACCTGGACGATGTCCTGCTGGGAGTACTTCACGGTCCGGCCTGCACCCGTGTCTGCCCGAACGGGCACCTGTGCAAGACCCGGCATGCAGAGAACTCCGAAAGCGAGCGCGGCCTTAAGAACCAACTTCGATGTGGTACGACTTGTCATGATTCATCTCCTGTTGTGAGGTTCTTTCGTGATGACTTCTGGAAGACAACTCGGAACTGGCTGACGAGGGGAGGAACCAGAGCGGTCCCCACATCATCGTTAGTGTTGCGAAGGCGACGCCGAGCCACGTCAGAACGAGATACAGATCGGGCGTGCGCTCGGCCAAGAATCTGACGATGAGCCACAGCGCCACCGCGCCGGGCACGAGAAAAAGACCAACGACGACTGCAACGATCAGTGCTTTCATTGGCCCGCCCCTGCCAGGACTTCGAGCCCCTTCTCGAATCCATGTGTCTCGAAGGCTTCCTTCCGCTTGCGGTTGTCGAATGGGTCGTTCGTGTAGAGCCAGTAGCTCTTGGGGTCCACGGTGAGGTTCGCGATCTTGGCGAGTTCGGGCGTCTTGATGAGGAATTGCTGTTTCGGGAGCAGGGACGAGATAAGTTCGACCTCGTTCTCATTCAGGTGGAACTGGCGCTGGTAAAGGTCCCGGTCCATGTCGGGGTTGGCGAGGAAAACCTTCGTTGCGCAGCTTTCGAGGATGACGTCGAGGATGTCCGACCGCCGCAATTCGTCGAGCGACTGCGTGGAGAGGACCATCGCGGCGTTGTGCTTCCGCCAAGTCTTCAGCGCCTCGACGACGTACCTTTGAATGCTGGGGTTCTTCAGGAACACCCACGCCTCGTCAATGAAGAACGCCTTGAAGACGGTGCTGATCTGCCGGTCGCAGATGGCCGAGCTCGCCCGATGGAGGATGTAGAAGAGCAGCGGTTCAAGGATCTCCGCGTATTGGCTCATGCGCTGGAAGTCGAAGCATTGGAAGCGGGAGAACGAAATAGTGTCTTCGGCGTTGTCGAACAAGAACCCGAACTGGCCGCCCTGGGTCCACTTCGCAAGGCGCTCGGAAAGCCCATGCCCGAGGATGTTTGAGAGAACGCTCAGCGTTCGGAGTGCTGGGTCAACGGCATAGAGGTTTTCGATTTGGTGGTAGAGGTCGCGTTCCGTAGAAGGGTCGAGGTCAAGCGACCCGGGGCCTTGCATCAGGACCTTGAGGAAGAGCGCAAGAAAATCGAGGTTCTCCTTGCTGGGGGGGAGCGAGAACGGGTTGATCTTGAAGTCTTGGGAATCGAGGCCCACTCGTACATACGAGCCACCGAACAGTTGCGTCAGATTCTCGAAGCTGCCACCGAGGTCGAAAATGAAGGTGCGTGGGTCGTACTTCTGCAGGTTGGTGATGAGGAAGTTCAGGAGAAAGGACTTTCCTGACCCGGTGCGCCCCAGAATCATTGTATGGGCCACGTCGCGGTAGTGGAGGTTCAAGAAATAAGGCGTGTCGTGGTTCGTTTCGAGGACCGCCAGATACTCTTGCCGTAAATGCCGGTTCCGAGGCTCGCCACAGTGGAGAGTGAAGAGAAATGAAAAGTCGGCATAGTTCGTGTTGAGTAGGTAGAGGTGGCGGAGGTTGAAGGCGTAGTTGCCAGGGACCGCCGCAAGGAAGGCGTTCAGAAGGTTGTACTTCTCCTCGTAGAGTTGCGCGTCGTGGATGCTGAAGACTTTGTAGAACTCGGCGCAAGCCCGGTCCACTTTCACCGGGTCGAGGTCATAGATGACGACGGTCAGAGAGAACTGCCCGAAGTAATTCCCCCGGAGCTCAATCTCCTTGATGCCCTCACCGAGTTCTCGCACCTGCGATTCTTTCGAGTCATCAGTCAGAACGTCCCTCTGCGGGGCGTCGTTCAGGTTTACCTGGCTGAAGAACGAATGTTTCGTGTTGTGGAAGTGCCGGCGCTTGGCCTGGATAGTTCTCCGCGTCTTGCTCGAATCTTCTTTCTTCCATTCGGTGACGACGTAGTAGTTGGCTTGGACTTCGAACAGCCGCTTGAAGATGAGGGGAAAGCTCTGCGCGGACGGCTCCTTGAGCGTCAGGACCTTGACGTAATAGTCGTCGAGCCGCAGATGTCCCCGGTGGCATTCGAGATGGGATTCGCACAGGTAGTAGTCGAGGAAGGTGTCGTGCTTGAGCTTGGCCAGTTCGAGCTTCTCTGGGGCGAAGTTCAGAGTCTTCTTGAGAACGCGGAACGCCTCGTGTTTGTCGAGCAAGCGGACAGAGACGAAGTCGCTGACGTGGAGGATGAAGCTTTCGACCTTCTGGATTAAGGCGGCCTGGCCCTTGCTGATTTCCCGGTCGAGCAGGACAACCTGCTTGTGGGTCGAGAAGTTGGCTATCAGTTCACGGAGTGCTTTTGGCGGGTGCTTCGGGAATTCCAAGAGCGTACTGCCGAGGGTGCGTGCGTGGCGGAAACCTTCGTAGAATACGACGTAGTAGATGGAGAGCGAGAAGAGCCGGTCGGCCTTGCTCGCTAGGTACGCGATGCGGTTCTTGATGGCCGCATCTACGACCGTATTCCCGTAGAGCTTGTAAGGGATGGTCTCGTTGTTGCGTTTGAACAGGTACTGATAGACGCGGTAGTTCTCGTCGAAGAGTCTCAGTGCCGATTCGAGCCGCTTCGTGAGGCCGTCAATCGCGGCGCCATCAAGACACTCGTAGTCCACGCCACGCACTTCGAGAATGACGCCGAGGTCTCCGGTCTTGGTCAGAAAGACGTGTGAGTCAATGAACCCGTACAGGTTAACCTGCTCGTTGAGCGAGCCTGTCTCGTCGTAGTTCTTGAATATCCGCTTCAGGCTAAGCATGGCTCACCCTGCGGATCGAGACCGGGCTGAGTTTGGCCGGGTCGTATTGGGTGCGGAGCTTAGGAGCAGTCAGCAGGAAACGCAAAATCTGCGGGTCGGTTCGGGTGGCCCAGCGCGCGAGGAGGTAAAGCAGCAAGAACATTAAGAGCCCGCCGAGCAAACTTCCCAGCAGGTTGAACGTCCCTGCGCCAAGGCACATCGCGAAGAAGAAGAGCTTTCTCTCGGCCCCGAGGATGGTGAGAGGCCGTGAGAGCGCCCGATGAACCGTGTTGATCCGCCTGCTTTCCTGCATGATCTCCTCTGATCAGTGAAGTCTTCGAAAAACTCTCAGGGGAACAGCCAAGCCAGGAAGTTCACGGCGGCGATGGCCATGCCCACGCCAAAGAGCACGCCTGCCAGCACCCGTTTCGAGCCGCCCTCGCCGAAAGCGAACGTCAACCCGGCCACGACAATTGCAACGAGGGACAGCCCCCGTGCAATCGTGCTCGTGAAGGCCTGTTGCAGGACGCTCACGGCGTTTTCCCAAGGGGACTGGCCTGTCGCCTGGGCAAGTGCCGGCGTGGCCAGAAGTAACCCTGTCGTTGCCACGAGCAGGTATCGAGACGCTCCCTTCAGCTTGAGTGCGTTTCGCCAGAGTGTTCGCATCGTTGTTGATCTCCTCTCTTCGACTCGTCGGGAAAGCTCCCGCCGGACCCTCGACAAGAAACGCCGAGCCGGTGGAAGGGAGAACCGCTTGCGTGGCATTTGTGCCTTCGTCGTCCTCAAGGCACACCTAGAGCGTGTGCTCTGGCCACAGGGTTTCTACCTTCGCGACCGGCTCGGCGCCCATCTGCCGTGCGCGAGACCTGGCGGGTCACCCCGGTGGTCGGAGTCCGTCAGGTTTGCGGGGAGAGTCCGGCGAAAAATCCCCTCACTTATATAAGGAACATCGAGAAGGGAAAAAGTGATAAAGAATCTTTGTCAACAGGTGCAATTTTCCTACGAGCGGCCTGCACATCCCAGCGGGGAGGATAGAACCTCAACCCATGACTTCCCAGAACGGGACTTATGGGGCGTCAGGCGATTCACTTTTATTTGAAACCGCGAAACGGCACAAACCATGGTCGCCCAACTTGCCGCGATTGGAGTAGCCTAATGACGTGCGAGGTTCTAGCCAAATCCGCGAAACACCCAGTCGTTTTTGAAGTAGCAATTTCTAAGCGGTACCAAAACGAGCGAGGGGTATAGCTTTCCATGCGTTCGGCATTTTAGATTGTTGCGGATTATCCAAAGAGATTCGGATGGTGTGGCATCTCAGGAAAAAACGAACGGGTGTAAAGGCAGTTTCAATCAATCACTTGGGTTGTGGTAAAAACTTTTCGTGGGCGTCAATTAAATGAAGCTGATTGACCTAATCAGGGGACGACGGCAAATGTGGATGGATGTTGCTGCGCTGTTTGAATACGAGGAAATGCCGACGTAGTATCGGATTACGTCGCGGTGACTGGACGCAAAGCAGTGCATTCTGCGGTGGTTACTTGTGTTTTGCCGGTAGACCCTGGGACACTATTGGAAATCGCAGTACTCGATGTAGAGGTGGCAATTGCGACTGCTCAGATCGCGCGGAATTGTTTTGGCTTTGGTGGCCTTCTTAGAATATCAGGGCGGCGGGTCCGCCAATGCACAGACCAGAAGCAAGCTGACCAAGGCTGAGAATACAAAATTGCGTAACGACGTAGCCTCGGGACACTTCGACAGCGTCGTCAGATTCGGCGCGCATTGGGTAACAGCGTCCCGTACGCACGACTCGGACGATGATTATATCGTTTCTTTTGCATTGACGAGAGCTGACGCATTGTTGAACCGAAGCCTGTCGACCAAATGGTCTTACTTAACCCTGTCAGAGACCAGTCCCAACCCCCAACGAACAAAGGCAGTTCTAGATTGGTGTACTGAGCTTATTCGAGCTTACCCAACGAGTGCCTACTCTCATCTGTTTGCAGGATTCGCACAACGCTCTAGCCCTGTCTCAGATACGGGCCTTAGCTATGAGGCAACGTATGACCGAACGATCTCCCATTTCGAGAAGGCCATCGAATACGACCCAAATTTGGGTGAGGCGTATTTTTGGTTGGGAAACGTCTACGAAACGAAGGGCGCAGTCCTTGCAGGGTCACAAGCGAGTGAGAGCTCGTACGACAAAGCGATTGAGTGCTTCAAGAAGGCCGCATCGTTAAATGCGTACAACGGCCGTTCATATATTGAGCTCGGAATGCTGTATAGAGCCGAAAAGCATTACAGCGAGGCGATAGCGAGTTTTGAGGACGCCATCAAATACAATCCTTCTGATGATTATCCCTACCTTGAACTCGGCGCCATCTACCTAGCTGTTGGCAAAATCGATGATTCAATCAGAAATACGACCATAGCCATTCGAATGAAGCCGGAAAAAGGAAGCTCCCTCTACTACAATCTAGGCGCCGCCTACGAACAACAGGGTGATTACAAGCAAGCGATAGAAGCCTATAAGAAATTCCTCGCAGGTCGATCTGATGGTGACGTTGAGCGAAAGGTTCGCCAAAGGATCACCGAACTCCAAACGAAGTAGCCCCGCTCGTGAATGCTGAGTGGTGGGGAAGAGCTCCTTCTGGCAAGTCGACAGCTAAAACACACAACCGCCCGGAGTCGCGCCCGCCTGTTAAATGTATCGCCATGCGTGGCACGATCCTGTTAATCGTTGTATTTGATTGCGGTCATCGCTGCACCTGCGTTTGAGCATCTGTCCGAGGAGCAGACTTCGCGCTGATGTCGTTTCCGCGAACGACGTTCGCCAGGAGTAACCTCTGCACAAAGGGGTCGGCATGCCGCGAACTCCTTCTTAGTCGATTCGATCAGTTCCGTTCATCATGAACTCTTGGACGTATCATGCCCAGACCTGCGAAGTCCGCTGGCGATTCCGTCTGATTGCTCGGCAATGCCGGAAACTATCCACAAACGGCGTTCGAGGAGATCGCAGCGCGAACGGCAGGCAGCCGCACCACGTTTCCCCCAACGGGACTTGTGGACCGTGACGCAGACCTGCAGCCAAGAGCCGTGCGCGGCCAACTGGCAGAATTGCTTCCGAGCGGTAATCCAGGGGCAACGGCAGAGGCGGACGGAACGGATCACATCCGAGGGATGCCGACTAGGCAACCATGTCCACGCGACAGGAAGACGACAACTCTGTAAAAGATCATGTCCTGTGGATTGCAGGATACCCTCAGATGCTCAGGAAGGTTTCCGCCGACGGTGACGTAACGTCGGATTATCGGAAGTGGCCCGGGACATGACGGTTGTAGCTGAGGAAGCGCTTCGTAATGCGCTTCCTCCAACTCGAAGAATTGCCTTATCCGAGCGCGGAGCGAGATGTGTGACGTCCTCCAAGGCGAAAGTTTTGGCATAAAAGCACAGAATACCCGGTCAACGTGTATAGTTGGTGCGGGTGAAACTAAGAGTGCCCATTAAACGCTATTTCTGGTTCAGCTATCACGCCCCGCCAAGCGAGCTGGCCGTTTTTTCGCGCCACAATGCCAAGGGGGATCTCCCGCTAGCCTATCAGTTGTCGCTACATAAAGTCCGTGATGGCGCAGCATTCGCGGAAATCGCAGGGGCCATTCAAGCACTGGGATACTCCTACGGCGGGCTAAGAATAAATTTGCCCACCGTGATAGAAATCCCGAGAAAGCGAAAGGATAGATCGTCCCCGAGCGAAGAGAGCTCAGACTGGATAACCCTCGGCGAGCATGACGGTGACCAGAATGCGACTGACCTGAGGCGCGAGGACTTGCTTGTATTGCCGACAAGGCCGCCCCTAGATGATCACGAAGGGACACCGAAGAAGGTTATACATCGGAGCTGCACGCGCCTGGAAGAGACCGTGCATTCTGTTTTGCGGCGGTTCTTTTTTCGGGACTGTTCCCGCGCCTCCATCTCGCTTACGGACCCACTCGTCGAGAAGCTGCCAAAGAGTTATAAGAAAGGGCCTCTCACCTTTCGACAGTTCGGAGTGGCGAGCCTCGGAAAGACCGATGACACCTCTCTAGCCTTCCTGTCCTTCAATCGCACCATAAGACCTGGGGGGCCGTCTTTGCTGACCGCTTTCGGCATGGGAGGCTTGGAGACGCTCGTCTGGACTCAATGGCTGAGAACCCACGGTAGCGAACTTCTGCAGGATGTTCTCGCCTCGAAAGCGGATGCGCGCTTTGTGATGGCGAGATTTGAGATCCCGACCGGCGAGGACGTTCCAACCACACTTCGATTCGCCAAGGATTGTGAAGTCAGCATCGAGTTGAACGTGCCGTTACCGGACCCGAGAGGTGGCCATGGCAACTGAGACGTGGTCAAGGCTGGAGAGGCTGGCAATCGTGCCGTGCCACGCTGTCTGGAACATGTCTGGTGACCCGTTTAGCGATAAGTCTTGGTATCTGCAGCCCTTCCAATCAGGTGAGCCGCCGTTTTACGTGGAGCACATTCGGTCGGCTCTCTGTTCTGCTGACCCCAAAGAGCTTGTCGTGTTTAGCGGTGGACAGACAAACGCTGCGGCTGGGCCGAGGGCCGAGGCGCAGGGCTATTGGCTTATTGCGGAGCGTCTCCAACTCTGGGCTAGTAAGGACGTTCGCTCGCGGAGCACAACCGAGGATTTCGCACGCGACTCCTACGAGAATCTTTTGTACAGCATCTGTCGTTTCTGGGAGTGCACGAGTCGTTATCCAACTCGAATACGGGTCTACGGGTGGAAATTCAAGCGGTCCAGGTTCACTGATTGCCACAGGGCTGCCATCAGGTTCCCCCTGGAGATGTTTGAGTATATTGGCGTCAACGATCCCTCCGATCTCGAAGCGGCACAATGTGGAGAGAAGCAAGCCCTTGCCCAGTGGGCCGAGGACGCCCACGGAGTCGGCTTCCTGCTCTCGGATAAGCGCCGTCGGAGGAATCCATTCCGACGGTACCACCCCTACACGACCAGCTGTAGAGGTTTGGCGAAGCTCCTCGCCTGGGACGGATCATCGTTTCCCACAGACCCGCTGCCCTGGGCGACGTAATCTTTGTGCCGACATTTATATTTGGCACAAAGCCTCACACTTTGTCCATCCGAAGTATTCTGGACGGGATCTCCAAGGAGATCGAAGGAGGGAGCGATGTTTAAGTGGATTTTCGGAAAACCCGTTCATGAATTGGAAGCGCCAGATTACGAAGCCCGCAATGGCGTGCCTCTGGACGCCAGCAAGTACGACTCCCACTTCGATTATGGACTCAGCGATCACAGTCAACGCCTAGCCCGGGAAAACGAAGAGCGATCACGACGAGATGAGCAAGACCGCCGTGATCGGGAAGAATACGAGCGGCGAGAGCGCGAACGCTGGCAACAATCCCAGTAGTGTTTCACTACTGCCGCACGAAAATTTCGCAAAGAGAAAGGAGCGCCCAAATGGCCTATATGTCAGACCGTCCCACTCATCCGAAACCAGGGCCGCACCCGCCAAGACCCCATCCGCCAACCCCACCTGCGGAGTAACGCAGATGCGGCCGGGACGGACGGAGCATTCCGTCCCGACCCCGGCCGTGATGCTCACAGTCTGCCTTCCACTTGTTTTACTTTCTCTGTCCAGAAGTCGGCGGTCTTCCAAGAGAACGCGGCGCAGTTCTTAGATGAGACCTGACAGGGGGAATCTTCAAGTAAGCTTATGACAAAGGACGTTCTCATACGTTGCCGGGCTCCGTTCGCGTCAGCATCCTCAAATCCTTTCAAGACTGGGCGTATTACCCCCGGCCCCTATAAATGAGTCAGCGTCGGTGCCCGAAAACACTCCGAGCGGATGGTTGGCAACTCGGAAACTGGCCAGAAACGGGGATCTGGGAAGTTGGCAAGGCAACGAACCGCTATCAGTTGACGCATAACGGGCTAGCCGGAGACCTTCAGCCGCTTCGATGTGGGAAGGTCTACAGAGGTGCCGCTCTGTACCATTGACATCCGTAACAACCAGATGGCATTCTCTCACTATTCCTTTTTGACGGAGCGAGGAGGATACCCGAGCACCCAATGGACAAACCGGACCCGTACGGCGATTGGGTGCTATTTCGGGCAAGTGAGGAAGAGGGTGAGAGTGCCGCTTCCCAGGATGACGCGTTGATCTGCGCCGCTCGGGAAGTGTGGCCTCGGGTTCTAGCGCATGCCAAGAAGGAACTGACTGCTAATGGTCTCGGCTCTGACCACTTCTCCATAGCCGCTCAGGTCTGGGAGCGGATGCTCCGCTCGGTTTCGAGAACACGTCAAAGAAATACAGATCACCACCAACCTATAGCGGACCTGCAATCCTACCTTTTCTTGGCCTTTGTCCACCGTTTCAACAGGACTCTACTGCGCGAGCAGAGGCGTGTAGAGACAATAGAGCTGGTTTCGTCGAGCGTGGATCTCGAAGAGCTTGAGAGTTCTCGCGATGCGGGATGGGTGGAAGAGCTTGAGCGGGCAATTGCGATCCGACAGATCGCTGACCGCATGGATAGTTGGACCAAAAAGGTTTGGCGAGCGCGACAATATGGCTATTCTTGGAAAGAGATTTCCGTTTGGTCAGGGATAAGCGAGCAGACGGCAAAGAAGAGGTTCCAGTACGGATTGGAAAAGACTCGGCAGAGCGTCGTTCGATTGCTTAAGGGAGGAAAAGCCAAGAAGCCCGGCTGAGACCAACTGGGTGTATCTTCTCGGTATAGATGGACGTAGATCGTAAGGGGAGGCAGGCCTGAACGAAAAGGGCTATTCCGCGAAAGACGAACGGCGCGTCCTGGATGCGCTCGGGCGGGGACTGCTGCGCGAATTCCCCAATCCCGAGCGCGTTGGATGTCCCAGTTCTGAGTTGCTGCGGGGGATTGCGTCCCGCAAGGTGCCTCTTGCTGAGGCTGACCCTTGGCTTGAGCATCTGACTTCGTGCAGTCCGTGCTATCGCGACTTCTCGCAGTTCCGTGAGGAGAATCAACGTCGGCGCACGCGAACGCTGCTTGCGATAGCCGCGAGCATATTGATCGTTGCCTGCATTGGCGGCTGGGCCCTGGTTCACAAGCGGAATGAAACTCTGCTTGCTAAGACGGCTGTCTTGGACTTGAGTGACCGCTCTGTCTCGCGTGGTGCCGAGCCAAGTCCGGGTGAGCGGCCATTGGAAGTGAGTCGCTCCGCTACGCACTTGAACATTTATCTCCCCCTGGGAAGCGCTGAGGGGCCCTACGATGTGCGCATTGTGACGCTCTCAGGTGAATCACTCGCGGCAACGAGTGGCGCAGCGAAGTTGAATGACCGCGCCACTTCGCTTCAAGTGACGCTGCGTCTCGCCTCTCTACGCCCCGGAAAATACCTTCTGCAAATTCGCAGACCAGAATCAGAGTGGATTTCTTACTCGCTGGTTTTGCGGTAGACGAACACGCTGTGGACCGCTCCCAGCGGGAATCATCTCCCCGCTCTAGACCGGGCGGTCGACAAGAACTTCCGGACCCGAGTCAACTAGGCTCCCGTCAGGACTGATGGCGTAGGCATAGAAACGAAATCGGCCTTTCTTGTCGTGCCACTCGCCCACGAGAACGCCCAAGAGCCCCCGATGCAACCAGACTGTTCCATGTTCCCTTACAATGTCTTGCCACCGACGAAGATGCTCACTCTTGTGGCCTCCCCCCGGCCAACTTCCGGGACTTTCATCCCATGCAGCTACCGTAATGAGTACTTTCAGTGGCGCCGCGTGACAGCAAAGCTTACGCACTTCATGGTCGGCATCCCGGACATCGTTTTCCGACTCGATGAAGACGATCGGTATTGGGGACCCATTCGATGAAGCAATCGTCATCGCAAAATCAATTTTCCACGGTTCGCGCACAAGTTCCAACTTTAGGCTCCGGGCAACTCGTTGGAGCAATAGGTCGGCGTAAAAACAGGTCCGCTCCGTCCGGCTGGCCCACGCCTTCGCGAGGTCGTCAAGGTCGCAGGCCTCTGCTTCGGCCTTGAACGTGTCACGAAATCGAGACCAGAGAGCGGGAGGTTCGAATTCTGTCGGCACAGTGTTTCACCGCCTCGTAGAATGCTCTGGTGTGTGAGGGCCTGCTTTTTTCCTAAGACCGGCAAACGAACTCAGAGTCACCACAGTTTACTGGGCACGCTGGGAACGAGAGGAATTAAGGTAATCTTGCCACCAGGTAGGTTCAAGCACCCTGCCCTCAGCCCTTGTTCCCGGAGGGGTTTCATAGCGGGACGACCAGCAAGATAGCTCATTTGTCAGCCCCTGAAGCTCTCTAGCAGCCGTGATGTAGCTACTCTTATCCCAATCCATGTCCTGACAGCCACTCATAAGATCAACTCCCCCTATTCGGTGGAGGATCCTGGAGTCGGAAGCTGAGATGTAGGAACCACTATTGAGTTGAATCCAAGCTCTTGTGAATTCGTCCATGTGCCCTCGCCACCCTAAGACGCCCCAGGCAACGGATTTGCTTTGAATGCTGTCAGCCAAATCAGTTTCGGCGACCTTGAGCTTTTCAAGCAATGTGGATGTCACGTCATCATAGTGGCTCTTGGTGGTTGAAAGCTCCTTAGATTGCTCCGGGGACAAGGTAAACGGTGGGCAGGGACTGCCGTTTGCGCAGGCCTTTACCCATCCATTGCATGGAGAAGTGCAGCCAGGTATGACTTCCCTGCATCTCTGCATCCAGCCCGATACGGCATAGATGCAAAAGTCGTTCGGCCCGATTTGCTGAGTCCACCGATAGTCCAATTCAGCTCGGGCGTTCTTGTCGGTGATAAATTGGTCCACGAGATTCCGTCTCTCGGTCAGAAACTCAAGCTCAGAGCGAATAACCCGCAGTTTCCATTCAGCTAGCTCCAATGCTTGCTTGGCCATTTGTGGCTCAATGAATTCAGACCATTCCGCTCCGTTCGCCGAGAAACTTTCCAGGCCTCGGAGCGTCTTCCAAAGTACGGGGAAATCTGTTTGCAGGTCCACCTCACGGAACTTAGGAACGGTTTCTGCCGCACCTGATACAGTCGTATAAGTCTTCAACCCATCGTAATGAAGGTAGATCTGTCCTTTGACAAAAGGATCTAAGGTCGGCTGTCGGAGATGAACAATGACCATGCCGACGTACTTGCAGAAGTCGTAGCATGGTTTTAGCACACTCGCGAGGCCGTGAACTTCACCGGCCAGCACAGTCGTGGCCGTGACACGCTGGACGATTCGTGGTCCGTCGTAGAGGAATGTCAGGCGGTCTCGCTCAACCAAGGAAGAGGCCCGGTTCCGCAGATCCTTGTACCTCGGCAACGTGGTGACATCGAAAGAGTCTTCCGCAGGACGATCGTGTTGCAGCCGCTCAAATTGTCCCTCGAACTGGCTATCGAAAATATGCAGATCACCAAGCGTTCTTCTGTTTGTCGTGTCCTGCGAACGAACCGGCACAGGGCAGAATAGGAGGGTCAGTAGGAGACAACCACTGACTGTACAAATAAATCGCATAATGTTTTGCCTTCATTCAAGAGGCTGCCTGCGGCTTCCACACCGCATGAGAACCCAGAAGTATCAAAGGCCCTCTACTATATTGCCTCTTGTTGGAAGCACATTCGAGACAGATGTCTCAAATCTAAACAGTGCTGGCCGCAAAGCGAGACACTCTGCAGCGACCCCCTGCTGGACTTGGATTCAAGGTTGTGCATGACAGCCAGAACGCCGATTATATGTTCTTCACAATTCCTAACGCGTTTTCCATCGGCGTATCCTGGCCAGCCAAAAGCTGGTCAGGCGATAGTTCGACCGGAATGCTTGGCGTTACCCCTTTGCCCTCGATCATGCAGCCCTGCCACGTCAGATAAGCAGCCACAGGCAAGCCCAGAATGTAACCGGAGCCCACTCGGAAAGTTGTCCCACTCAACAAGCGGCCAGGTGTCTTCGTCCCGACAATGGTTGCGAGCCGATTCTCCTCTGCGAATGCGGCTACCATCTCCCCCGCGCTGGATGTGTGTTCATTCACGAGGATGACGACGCGGCCGTGGAATCGCTGCGGGCCGAGACCCTCCGTGACGACGAGAATCGACTTGTCAATAAAGCCGTATCGCAGTGCTAGCCAGAGAAGAGTGGCCTTGTGCGAAGGTATATGGCCAAACCTGGGCAACTTTTCCCTTGCGTACCCCTTCTCTTTTCGCGCGCGCGTAAGGCTGTATCCCACTTCGGTCTTTCCTGGAGTCAAATAACTCATCAGCCGCAAACCACCAATGCCGCCTCCGGTGTTCCCGCGCAGGTCCACGATCAGCCGGGTCGAATCACGCAAATGGGAGAAAGCCGCGTCCAGCATGTGCGCGAGATCAATCCCAACGGCTCCAGGGAACATGGTCACTTTCAGCAAACCGATCCCATCGGGCAGCTGCGAGCAGACGACGGCTTTGGGGACGATCACAGGGCGACTCTTCGACCTTGGAGAAGGCACTTGCAGGGTCCCCATGACCCGTTTTCCGTCCGGCTTTTGGACTAGATATTGGGAGTCGTCCCCCACGGGGAAAATCGGTGGCTCGGGCGGCTTCAATTCTCGGTTTCGGACCTGAAGGAGGATGTCGCCGGGACGCAAGCCTGCGACATGCGCAGGGCCGCCTTTGTGAACGTCCTGGAACATCCAGCGCTGTTCACCATCGAAATTGCAGCGCATGAACGTGGCACTGATCGCGTAGCGGCCTGGAACATTCGGGCTCTTCGAGTGACGAAATCCCGTGTGGCTCGTCTTCAGTTCGTTGAGCAGGTCCTGAATCTGCTTTTCGAACTCTTCGTCAGTTTGGCTTCGCAGAATCTGATCTTTCCTACTCTTCGACAACTCCTCCCAATTCGCGCCATTCATGCCGGGATCGAAGTGTTTCCGCGTCACGAGTTCGCAGACACGGGAATAAATCTTCTCTCGCGTTTGAATGTCGAGGCTCATTGAACCCTCAGTGGAATCGGAGACCCTCCGTCTCCGACGAGAACAAATGCTCCCCAATAGTAGGGCGGTACGTGTTTACCGTATTTTGCGAGCAAGTCAAGCTTGGCGTGTCGCAACGCTGTGGCCTTGTCCTGTCCTTCCGCGATGTGGGTGTAGAAGCGCTCCATCAGCGCACGTGTGTATGTGTCGTCGGCGCTCCACATGCTCGCAACGACCGCCTTTGCGCCGCTGACGAGGAAGGCCTCGACCAGGTTCGTTACTCCTTCCTGGCCTTGTAGCTTGCCAACCCCTGTGTCACAGGCCGAGAGCGTCACGAGGTCGGCATTGAAGCGGAGACGCAGTATCTCACGGACCTGTAACAGCCCGTCGTCGTGGGAAGTGGGGTCTACTCCCAAGACCAGCCCTGAACGCTCTGGAAATTGTGTGTCCGCGAATCCATGCACCGCGAGATGAACGATTTTGAAGTCGGCCAAAGGCTGAGCCTTGAACGTGGTTTCGGTTGCGTTTGAACCCAGCAGCATGACTCCATCGTTGCCCACAATCCTGCTCACTTCCACGACTTCCTCGCGAGTTTGAGGCAAATCATACAGCGGCGTCCCAAACACGTCCGAGAATCCCCTCAGAAGCCTCTGCTTGGTTGACCTCGGCTTATCGAGTTTGGCAGAGACGCCGCCTTGATTCCGATACGGCACATCGCCGACTCCTAGGAATGCGCGCCGCGCGGCCCGAAGTTCCTTCGCGCTCCTCAGGACACTCAAGACTGTGGACGCTGGCACATAGCTGATCGTCTTTGTCTCCAATAACAGGGCACCCGTCGAGTCGCGAAGGATGTCGAACGGCAAAAGATGGAGAATTCCATCTGGGACCAAGACTAATCGTTCACTTGTGCTCTGCTGAGACACCGGCGCGACAAGGACGCTGTAGAGCTGTCTGGCGAGTTCAATGTCATCGGTTTTCGCTCGTGTCGCGTCGAGATATTTGCCTGTCAGTTCCTCAATCTCATGCTTGCCTGCGGGCAATGCTTGGACGCCGACGCCTTTGCGGGTGATCCAGACGCAATACGAATGCGGCTCGCTCAACACGTATTCGAGCACGGTCTCGTCTGGGCGCAAGACTGCCCGGATGGCTCGCAGAGGGGCGGGCTTCTCATACCACTCATGCCGCGAGACTCCCTGATCGTGCCGTGCCCACTCCATGCGACGCTCGTACTCGACAAGCTGGTCGAGAAGGTCGCCGCGTTCCTTCGGGTCCTCCGAGCGCATCAATCGAAGCTGCAAATCGGAAACAGTGTCTTCGAGTGCACGCACCTCGTCAGATTCGTTCTTGCTGAAACGGACCTTGTTCTGCAGGAGGGCAGCCGCTGTTCGCCCTCTGACCCGTTCCAGCACATTGAGCGCTCGTGCCGCGTTTCCTTGCTGTGCCTCAAGCTCGAAATGGTGAAGGTAGGTTTCGCTCATCGCGCCAGCCAGCGAACTGCTCCAGTGCGCTTCGCAGAGGTTGACCAGCATCCCGTCAATGATGTCCTCTGCGTTCGCGTAAAGTGTCTCTGCCCCAGCGATGTCTCCCCAGCGAGCCTTCAGGTCCGCCAGCATGGTAAGGTCGCGTGGCAAGAAGTACCTGTCGCCGACGTGCCTGCTGGCCTCCACTCCGATAGAGGCGCGCTCCTCGGCGAACTTCAAGTCGCCTGCGTCCCGGTAGGACGCGGCAAGCGCGAACATAATCTGACCAACGAGGCGATAGAAGTTGTGCTTCTGTCCTATTTCGCCCGCCTGTTCAAGAGATGCGAGTCCATTCTCGCGGTTCCCTGCTCGCAACTCCAATTCTCCCAGCCGGAACAGGATCATGGCTTCATGTCCGAGTTTTTCATTGCTCTTCGCGATTGGCAAAGCCTGTTGCAGCACACTCCTTGCCTCATCCAGCTTGCCCTGACCGAGCAGACATTCAGAGTTGCCTTCAAATGCCATGAACGGAAATCCAGCGTCAGGCGTCGCCTTGGCTACCTTGATAGCCCGGTTGAAGAAGGCCATCGCTTCGGCATAGCGTTTCCCCTCAGCAAAGCCATTGCCGAGGAGCTCAAGATATCGAATCTGAGCACCCACATCGCCACTCGCCATCGCGGACAAGAGCGCGTCACCGACCATCGTTCCTGCGCGTCGGCTATTGCCTTCAAGGAAAGTGATGATCCCTAGTTCGCCCTCTGCGCGCGCTTCCCAGTCCGCTTCCTTCAACGTGTGCGCAATCCCGCGCGCTTCCGTCCAGACTCGCTTTGCCGAAGCTGGGTTGATCTCCAGGTCCGTGTAGCCCTTCGCCGCAAGGCACCAAAGCCGGAGCTTCAGGTCGCTCTTCGCCACTGGAAGTTCCAACTGTTGCCCAAGCGTCTCGGATACCTCGACCCACGACGACATTGCTTCTGCCTGCGCGCGAATCCTGCCCACGCGGGCGTAAACTTCGTTTCGTGTGTCGCCTCTCTCCTTGAAGAGCTCCTCCGATCGGATGTAAAGAGGATTCGCCTTGGGCCAATTGAAAAGCCATGCGAGTCGGTTCGCTTCTGCTAGTAGGATTTCGGGGCTTTTGCCAGCGACGGGGTCACTCAACAGGTCGGTGACAGGTGGCCTTGGGTCAGACTTTCGTGAGACGTACAGCCAAATGTACTTGCGGGAGGTCACACCAATCATGGCAAGAACAAGACATACAGAAACCAACAGCGCCTTTCGGCGTCTCGAAATGGGCATTTTCGGCAGTGACCTAGTACTTCCCCGCCGTTGCCCTGCCTCAAGGTTCGACAGCGGGAAAAGCTGAGGGCGCCTCTATGGGCACCTAGAAGAGGTGCAAGTATATAACGCGTCAGATGATATTGTTAGCATACACAAACAGGTTGACGGGCCACTGTCCGGTAAGCGGACTCCGGCAGATCGGGTCCGACAATAGCTTCCGAGTAGCCGACCAGGACTAAGCCGCTGGCGCGGCGGACGCTACGCGTGGGGCGAGCGGAAAGGTGTGGGGTAGCTGACGTAGTGTGGGTCACGGAGAAAGGAGACTCCTGTGACCCGTTTACGCAAA
>Ga0116119_1000058_pt1 | contig 102299 bp, 78 predicted proteins | sample June2015DPH_11_1_2_FD_89791 | JGI IMG/M metagenome (GOLD analysis project Ga0116119, IMG submission 89791) | Peatland microbial communities from SPRUCE experiment site at the Marcell Experimental Forest, Minnesota, USA - June2015DPH_11_100 | ecosystem: Environmental > Terrestrial > Soil >...
GGGCTGCGGTGGGGGGAGGACCGTTCACAAGCTCGCGGGAATCGCTACCAGCGGCAGGGTCCACGGTATCGATTCCTCCGAGGCGAGTGTCATGGTATCCCGTAGGGCCAACAAGCAGTTCATAGAGGCGGGCCAGGTCGAGATTCGGCACGGCTCCGTGTCTACTTTGCCGTTCTCGGATTCCGAGTTCGATCTCGTCACTGCTGTCAATTCCCACTGCTACTGGCCGGACCTCGTAGCTGACATGAAGGAGGTCTTGCGCGTACTGAAACCCGGCGGCACGCTGATGATCCTGGGAGGAGCCTACAAAGGCGGGAGGCACAGTGCCCGAAACCAGAGATTCGCGCAGCTAATAAACGTCGCCTGCCAAAGCCGCGATGAACTCGGGGGACTCTTCGCTGCGGCAGGCTATTCAGGTGTTCAGGTGTTCGAGGAAGATCGCAGGGGTTGGATCTGTGGCGTAGGCAGAAGACCCAGTCAATTCAATCAAGGGGTGAGAACATAGCGGAGCGGAATATGCCCCCTGGGGCGCCGGTATCGGCCACCTTGGTCCCAGTACCCACTTGTCCGGTAACCGCGTTTCTCAGGACTTAGCGCAAATCAAAGTCGATTTGTGATTTGGTCATCTCTGCGAACTCTGTAACCAATCATCGGTGCGTTTGGCTTAAGCTGAGCTTATGAAAACTCTTTCCAACGTGCTTTTGAGTCTGATTGCCGGTTCGTTTTTCGTGCTTTCCGCCTCAGACGTTGCGGCCGCAAATCAAAAGGCTTGCACGACAGCAGAAGAAAAGCAGGCCCTTGACCAACTTGACAGCCTAAAGGACTGGGATGCTGTATATCACTCCTTCATTCATTTTGCTCACTGCGATGACGGAGCCATTGCGGAAGGTTACAGTGATACGGTGGGCCGCTTGTTAGCCCGCGATTGGAAGCATCTCGGTGCCCTCGCCAAACTTGTCGCAACAGACAAGAAATTTGAAAGTTTCGTTCTCCGTCATATCGACGAAACGCTACCAATCGACGTACTGAAAACGATCGCGAGCAACGCGGAGAAGAGTTGCCCTGCTGACCAAACGACTCTTTGTGGGAAGATACTGCGGAACGCACGGTCAGCCAGCGCAAATTGAAGCGCAAGTGCCCGGCTCGGGTTATCGGACAAGTGGTTTCAGTTTCCGATTATCGGGACTTGCTGAGTTTCCTTTAGGACAAGCTAGGTGTTTATGAAGCGACCACGTCTCTCCATCTGTCCTAAGATTCCAATTGGTCATGAAGGTGCGTCAATGGTGCTAGTTTGAAGGCGCCGTTCTGAGAGGAATATGAAAGAAGATATAGCGGTGACGCCTGAACGATTGGATGCACGAGCGTGCACAAGTTCATATGTCGTTTTGGGCGGGATATCCAGCTTCTTCTTTATTCTTGGGATCTGGCAGGCGACAGTCCCAGGGGGAGACTGGCGGTTGGCCCTGCTGACAGGCGCAGCCTTTCTCTTGGCCATGTTGTGGGTCCGGGCGATTCGAATCCAGTACTCGGACGGCCAGTTGTCTTATCACACTCTGTTTGCAGGAACGCAATCCATCCCACTCTCGGAGATAGAAAGCGCCGAAACAAAAGTGATCTCAAGGGGCAAGGGTTCGAGCAGGATCTTATTGATCCATCTTCGAGGGGAAAAAGAGCAAAAACCAATAGCCATAAGAATCAAATTGTTCTCGAAGGAGGATGTGGGGCGGCTCTTTGATCTGCTCGGTCCGAAGTTCAAGGGTTCGCGCAGGATCGGAATCTATACTGATGAGAGCGCTTGAGAGTGCCCGTGCCGTTGCTGACCCACAATGTGAAGGTGAACACTCGCAGCCGAATCAAATGTGGTGCGCTCCTGCGTGCTCAGCGACTCGGCTATGTCCTGGTAAGTCGGGTTACCGGACAAGTCCACGGTCTGGACCGTTCCAGGTAGCTCCCTGTTGGGTTCAGATAACCCGTTCCTGAGTTTTGGAACCGTCCAGCGCAAGGCGGTAGAGCGTGCCAACGCCAACCCCCAACTCTCCTGCGATTCTCTTCCAGCCCACGCCCTGTGCACGCAGGGAGGCGACTCTGTGAGCATCCACGACTCGCTTAGGCCGTCCGAGCCTCTTGCCCCAGCACTCATGCCCGGACTTTTCATCCGTGTGCAGCGAGGCAAGTGGAGGGAGGTCATCACTGTGCCCCAGTTCCCGCCTAAGCCCTCTCGCGTCACGCCGTCTGCCAATAACTCCCAAATTGGTGCGGACGATAACTCCCGTTCCGCAAGCCCTTTGGATGCGCAGGGGATAACCGTTGACAATACCCAAGAGTGGCGCAGGCGCGAGGGCACGATTGACGTTCGAATTACGCGGGGTGTACATTGCTAATGGAGTAATGAAATGCCGTCACCGGAATCGAGTCGCAGGAATCTCGAACACGCCCGCAGTCTCGGGCGGGTAAAGTTCTGGCGGTCCCGGCGCGAATCGCAGCGTGTGAAGGCCGGGATTGTGCTGTTTCATCACACGAAGGCAGAGTTGCCACAGAAAGCGATTGCCCGCGCCTACCACGTCAGTCAGCCCTACGTGGCGAGATTGCTTGCGCGAGTGAAAATGCTGGGGGTCGAGAACGCGCTGGGTCCACAAGCCTACGAATTGTATTGCAACGGAAGGGAGGTCGCCCGGCGCGAACACTTCGAGGCTGTCGGCGGTCCTCCACCACTCGTTAATGAGAATTTGTCGTACTTCAAATCAAGTGAGTTGATCGGTGAATCGTTTGCGCAGCCGCAGCCATCCATACCGGTGGATTGGGTGCCGCCGCCAGAGGACCAGCCGGAGGAAATACCGACAACCTGGGTGGCACCAGCAGCGGCCAAGGTGGATGAAGAGCCGAAGGATGATAGCGAATACATCGAGTTGGCCAGGTCAACGACCGGTGAGGTGTTCGAGCTTCACAATTCTAAGCCAGACAAGCCAGACTGTAATGCGCCCGTATACGTTCCACGCTTGCATACACTGACGCCAAAAGGAATTGTGGCCCTGGGACCAGGGTTAAACATTGCTGACCAATGCCCTAGTTTCGGACGGCGCTAGGCATCGGATCATGCCCGCTGCGTGTTCCATCTCACTCTTTCATCTGCCGGGCCCCTTTACGGACTCGCGCACGAGCTTGCCCTACCACATGAGCTTGTAGATCATCGCACTTTTCTTTTCCGGGGCTTGACTTGCCTTCTCTTGCGCCACTGGCTGCCGTGCTCTTTCCACCAGTTGAGTTTATGCTGGCGCTGTCCGTACGCAGTGCAGTTCGGCAGGCCGCAGAATTGCTGCGTGATCCGTCCTTTCAGAAAGTAAGGAGCAAGGCAATCTGGATTCTCGCAATATCCCAACAGCGGAGCCAGGTCCAGTATTGCAAACGCCAGGGTGCGCTTTAAGGAAAAGGGGACAGGTATCCGAGAGACGGCCCCTGCGTGATCGGTGAACTCCATCCATTTGATTTCGCCGGATGGCCAGGGCCTTTCCTCTCGCCAGAGCAGGCGGTTGGCATAGTAGGGCAGTGCCCCTTGACGCCAGTGGAATTGAAGCTCGGTGACAAGCTCGAATAGTTTTTGGTCATCCTCGCCCCGAAGGAATAGGCCCCATTTCTCTCTGAAGTATTCCCAATCATTCGAGCCGGGCAGGTAGTGTCCCACATCGTTTGTGGACACCTTCACGTTTGCGAAGTCCAGCAGGACTCTTTTCGCTCTGTCCCCGAAGAAGGCCCAAATGTGCCGGAACGGCCTCTCCATCCGGCGCTTGGCAGGCGGATGGCCTCGAAGCTCAGAAGCCTTGGCTAGAGTCATGGACCGCACCTCGTGCAGGAGTTTATCCAGGTATTGACTCTAGCTATTATAGCAAGAATACTGGAGAATGCAAAGGCTTTCTGAGGGCCCGCTAGGAGGACGTAGCCATGTCAGACATGGGAACGTTTCAGGCCGCCCGCGTGTTCGATGTCAGCCCGGTCACTCTGCTGCAACTCATCGCTCAGGGGAAGTTGCAGGCTTACAAAAACGGAGATGGCCGCTGGCGGATCAACCGCCAAAGCCTGGAGCAGTGGAACCAGAAGAGACTTGCCCGCCGCAGGAAGGTGCGGAAGGTGGCCTAGACGTGCGAAACGCCGGGCGGTGAACCCGGCGCTCGCAAAAATCGCCCGCACTGCTGGACGGCAGCGGGGAACAGAGGTTGAGTAATGCAAAGCATAAACACAGCGTTAGCGCGAAGTCAAACGCTACCTCTATCCCTGGTGAAACTCCAACCGCCGTGCCCGTTGTGTGGCTACACGCTCAGGCCCAACGGCTTTTGCTCCAACTCGCGATGCGACCGCCAGCCCCCGGTGAACGGCCCGGTGACGCTCGGGCAACTTCGTGATCTGTACCCCAAGGTGCCGATGACGCATGGGCGACGGTGGGGCGATTGGCAACTCGACGGGGAACGTTTGACGCTCGATTACAGGCCGGGCGGAATCTGGCGGTACGAGCTTGACTTGCAGCGCAACCACGACTCCGCCTCAATCCTCGATTTCATCTTCCAGGTTCGTCAGAAGGGATGGGCCACGCCGACCGTGCTGGCTGACTTGCTCAACGCCGTCGAAGACATTTTCCGCCCGCAGCAGAACCTGTGCTCTTGGGGGCACAACAAGCAGATCGAGCCCACGCCATTCCTGCGTGAGCGGATAGCGAAGCCGTGATGACTGAGCCCAACAACACGCTGAATAGCCTACTAGGAATGCTCCGTGACCTGGAGCAGGGAAAGTTTTGGGGCAGCATTGAATTGAAATTTGAAAACGGCCGACTCATGCACGTCAAGCAGTCACAAACCTTCAAGGCCGAGGATATTGGCCGTCGGACAAGCCGAGGAAACCATGAGAACGAATCAGGGTAACGAAGCCAATGTCACTAGCGACCGCAAGCTCGATTTCATCTCCGGCTACGCCGACTATGCGGACGTGCTCGAAGCGCCGCGAATCCTCCATGAACTCGTCGGCATTCAACTCGTGGCGACGGCGCTCAACCGCAACGGGGTCACATTTCAGAATGGGCCTATCCCGTATTCGCTGGACCTGTGGATGGCTCTACTTTCGGGTAGTGGAGCAGGACGCAGCACCACCGTCGGCCTTGCAGCGCCCATTCTCAAAGGAGCGGACTTGGAGGGCCTGGAGGGCTCCGTGCGCTGGGGCAGCGCCGCTGTTTTCTATCAGCACTTTTCCGAGAATCCATGCGGGCTGTTTGTGTGGGGTGAGATGGCCGAGCGCCTCAAGATGTTAAATGAGCCGAGATTCGCAACTGTGAAAGAATGGCTCACGGATCGCTACGATAATTTCAAGACACCGCCGCCGCACATTTACCGCGCGACGGGCAAGAAGAGTGACACACCCACGATTGAGTTTGAGCGAGCACCGCGAATCAACATCCTCGCCACATCCGCAAGCGATTGGTTTTTCCGCAACCTTGTTGAAGAGGATTCGGCGGGCGGCTTTCTTCCGCGCTGGCTGCTTGTTCGAGCCGATGGTGAAGGGCGCGACGTTGCAATCCCACGGACGCCTGACGCCTCCCTGATCGAGCCACTGGCCCAGCAACTCAAGCAAATAGGACGATTAAAGGGGGAGGCCGGCCTTTCCCTCATCTTGCCTCTCTACGAGAAATGGTACAGCAATGCCAAACGGCGCTTTGAGTCACAGCCGAATCGGGCTCTTGCATCGGCCTACTTTAACCGGCATCGCGGCCACGTCCTGAAGCTGGCGGTCATCTTCGAGGCATCGCAGAACGCCAGGCTCAAGGTCGGCGTATCCGCGTGGGTGCGTGCAAGCCAGTTTGCCCGGAAGATCGAGGAAAGCACCTTTGCCATGTTGCCTACCGGGATGAGCGCCGTCGGATACGAGCAGCAGCGAATTGAAGAACGGATCAGGCAGGCCGGGCCGGACGGTCTGAGCCGGAATGATCTGACACGCTGTTTTCAATCTATGAATGCGATGGATCGGGAGCAGCAAATCAAAACACTTGTAGCTGCGGGCAGAATCTTCTCCGATGTTCGGCAGACAAGCGGGCGTCCGGGGACGGTCTATGTGCATGAGGACTTCCGTCAGGAGGCGCAATGACGAAAGGGTCGAAAACTGACGAAAGGGGGAGGGGCTTACGTCACTTTCGTCAAACTTTCGTCAGTGGGTGTTTTGACGAAAGTTTTGCGGCGCAAGTGGCTGATTCCACTGTCTCTCTCTCTCCTCTCTCTCTCTTCTCTCATTACATCATGGCCCTCTGTTTCTCCCCCCCCAAAAGGGCTCTGAGAGAGAGGAATAAGCTAATGACGAAAGTCAGTGACGAAAGCCCCCTGCCGAGGGCTTGGAGGCAGCAACCCGCTTGGACGGGAGCACGAATTGACCCTATACGAAGTATTAGGGTGGCGGTGAGGACGCGATGAAAGCGAAGCGCAAAGGCACCCGGAACGAGCACCGCACGATGGAATTGCTGAAGGCCGCTGGCTATTCCTGCACCCGGTCGGGAGGCAGCCTGGGCGCATTCGACGTGGTGGGAATCGGGAGCACCGATGTTGTGCTCGTGCAGGTCAAGACGCGGGACTGGCCCGGCTCAGTCGAGATGGAGCAATTGCGATTGTTCGCTTGCCCGCCCAATTGCCGCCGACTGATTCACCGCTGGCGCGACCGTGTGCGAATGCCGGACGTGAGGGAATTGTGAGGGAGCCAATCACAGTGACCGTGAGCGTGGCGATGGATGGCGAAGTGATGAGAGTGATGGAGTGCGGCAACGCTGCGCCGACGCTCCAATTCGTAGGCAATTGGCGTCTCGGCAGGCCACCCGAGCAATTGGCCCGCGATGGCACCGGGCGCGACATCACGACTGGCGAATTGAGGCTCACCATCGCGGTAAGGCATCGCAACAACGGCCTGGTGCGCTTCACCTGCGATCTGTGGAAGCTCCCCCACGACCTGAGCCCGGATGCGCTCGCACGGCTGCGGAATTACTGGGAGCTTGAGCACCGGGCGATACCGGAGCGTGTGCGGGCAAGGATGGAGCGGCACTTCTCACGCACGCATTTTGTGTTCGACACAACGCAGGAACAAGCGGGTGACTGGCGAGACTTCTTGGCCACGGCGCTCACGGACGCAGCCAGCTACACCAACTATCAGGAGGTGCGGCCATGACTGCTTGTGAGCATCGCTTGCTGCGTCTCTGGCGCACGACACCAGAAGGCAAAGTGTATTGCTGCTCCGCTTGTGGCGAAGCGTTTGCGGTAACTCTCACCCCGCTACCGGCAGCGAATCGCCCAATGACCGCCAATGCTACGGCAGAGGCAAACCGAAAGGGGACAACATGAAAAAACTTACCCAGCTTCTCGCAATCCTCGCCCTGGCGGAATTGGTGCTGCTTTACGTTCTCGTGTTTGGAGGGCAGCGCGTCACGGGATGGCTGATTACCTGGCGAGCCGTGACCGACGGGCGGCGTTTGAAGGCCAAGCTGCTTTCCCGCATCGGCGTAGCACCCCTTGCAAAAATTGTGCCGGGCAATTTGGGCGGCACTGCGACTCAATCAAAGGAGACACAACCATGAGACACACAACCATTCTGAAGCTGGCAGTGCTGCTGTCGCTGCTGCTACCGGTGTCAGTGAGTGCTACGGCCGTTCAACTTACGGGCAGCTTGATGGACGCTGCAAGCAACCCCATCAGTGGCACCCTCACCCTGCAGCTCCCGGTGGCGAACGCTGTGGACACCAGCACCAACAAGGCCGTGTCCCCGCGCTTCGTCACCTTTCCTCTTACCAATGGGACGCTGCCCGCATTTGCAACCGTGGTCCCCAACGATGTCATTCAGCCCGCAGGGACGTATTACGTAGTGGTGGCTTACGATCGCAGTGGAGCACAAGTCTACAGCTCCAACTGGGTCATCCCCAGCTCCCCCAGCACATTCAATATGGGACAGGCTATCCCCACGAGCATTGTCACCACCAACATCAGCTACCTGACGCCGATAGTGGCGAGTGGGAACAATAACTTCACCGGCAGCAACACCTTCTCAATGCCAATCGTGAGCACGGTGAGCACCGGCACCGCACCGTTTTCCATCGCCAGCACAACTCCGGTGGCCAATCTCACACTCTCTTCTGCAACCCAGGTTCCGGCTATCAGTCTTGGCTCAAGCGGGAACGGGGGTGTCACAGGAACGTTGCCCATCACCAATGGCGGCACGGGCGCAACGTCAACGAGCCAGGATTATGTTTTTGCCGGTCCCACTTCGGGCGCGGGTGCTCCATCCTTCCGAGCGTTGGCTGCGGGTGATATTCCATCCCTTCCAGCCTCTCAGATCACGAGCGGTCAACTTGCTATCGCCCAGGGTGGCACAGGTGCGGCCACAACATCTCAGAATTACGTGTTCGCTGGACCTACTTCCGGGTCTGGTGCCCCTAGCTTCCGGGCGCTTGCAAGTGGCGACATTCCCAACAATGCCGCAAATACATCTGGAACAGCGGCGGCAGCAAACGGCTTGAACTCGGCCACCACCACGGTCAGCGTATCGTCTGCGACGGCACCAATCAACGGACAGGTTTTGACCGCCACGTCAGGCACCGCTGCGACTTGGCAAACGCCATCGGGCGGCGGCGGCACGGGCGAAGCCTCGCTCACTTGGTGCAATGCGGCCCCTTCCGGGTACACCGGCTGCGTTTTTGGCAGCGCCGTGGAATATACCGCCCAGGTCTATTTAACGAACAGTCACACCCTGAAGCGCATCTTCGTAAACCTAGACACGCAAGCCGGGGCTTGCACGACTCCCTTTACCGTTGCCCTATACGATGACACAGCGGGCTCTGCCGTTAGCACTCTGGACATTCCCAACAATGTCTCGACCGTTGACTCTGGCTCGCTAAGTGTCGCAATGACGGCGGGACACAGATTCTCTCTGCACGTCACTGTGACCGGTGTCAACTGTAACTCGAATACTCCCCGAGGATGGTTCTCGGCAACCTATCAGTGACACAGAAATGGCATGGGAACGCAGATGACAGGTTCCCGTGGAGATTACGCGGGAGCCGGAATGGCAATGGATCGGGGGATGAAATGGGACTCATCGCACGGTATGGAATGTGGATAGTTATTTGGGCTGCGCCGGCTGCATCAGCGGATGCGCGACGGTGATTTGATGCGACTGACGAACGAGCAGAGTTACGAGCTGCTTGCGAAGCACGGGATTTTCGCGGGCGAGATCTGCGACAAATGTGGAACCGTGCTCGGTGCCGTGCGCTTCACGCGAAAGGATGAATCCGGCGTTTGGTGCAGCCGTGAGTGTCGGGACGGAGCCGACGCATGGACGCCGGGAACGTGCAAAGGGTGCGGAGCGGCGTTGACTGGCAAGCGCAAGGATGCAAAACACTGCTCCGACCTGTGCCGGAAGAGGGGCGGATCACAAAAAGTCCTCACCACGCCAACTTATCCCGGAATCGCCGCGCATTCTAAAGGACTTGCAAGCACGGGTATAGGTTTTGGCTGTCCCTACACATCCGGCCCCAGAAACAGCCCTTTTGCGAACGAGCGAGCGGCGGATATGTGACTGACGGTTGACGGAACCAGCGGTCAGGTTTTGAGGCTTACGGCTCAATGGCTTAGAGGGTGCATTGCATGATTGTTGCAGGGGACATGGACGCAAGCGGCATTTTGACGCCTGAGCAGCTCGCCCAGCGCCTACAGGTGGGCGTCAACTGGGTGTACGAGAAGAGCCGCGCTCGCGGGGCGCACAGCGGCAGGCCCCTGCCCTGCCTCAGAATGGGCCGCTACCTGCGGTTTTACTGGCCCGATGTGTGCGAGTGGATGCGAGGCCACGGGGCGGGCGGGCGCAACACCCATTGACAGGGCATATTTTATGTGTGACAATAAATTGCATGAGACGAGGCAGGCCGCGCAAGCCACCGTCCCAGCGGAGGTCCAGGCTGCTGCACCACCGGCTCACGCTGGAGGAATACCGCAAAGTGTCTGCGGCGGCCAAGCGGGCCGGTCTGTCCCTTTCCGAGTACGCGCGAAAGAAGCTGCTCGAACCGTCACACTGGAAGGCGCTGACGATCACCACCAAGAGAGGTGCGCCATGAGGAAGCAAAGGGGGTATGTGTTCCACAAGGGGCACAGTTGGTTCGTTCGGTACTTCGACAACGTGGTGGAAAAGGACGGCACCATCAGGCGCAGGCAGATGTGCAAGAGGCTGCCGGTGGATTACGGCGGCCAGTACAGAAGCGAGCGCAGTGTGGCCCGCTTTGTCGAGGACATTCTTCGCCCCATCAACAGCGGCAAGGCCGACCCGCAGGGCACCATGATGGTCGCCGACTACATCGAGACGCACTACTTCCCCTTTGTTTGCGAGCGGCTGCGGGCCAGCACCTTGAGCGGCTATCGTTACATCTTCAACGAGCACCTGAAACCACACCTCGGCGATGTGTCCATGCGCGACTTCCGCACCTTCCACGGCGAGAAGCTGATGCAGGAAGTTGCGCGGAGGGCCGAGTTGAGCACCAACACGCTAAAGCACCTGAAGCACTTCCTGACGGGTGTATTCCGCCAGGCGCTGCGGCTGGGCGTCATTGAAGGCGAAAACGTGATGCGCGAAGTCAGTGTGCCACAAGGCAAGGAAACGGCTGACACTTATGCTTACGATCTCCGCCAAGTGCGACAGATCGTCGAGGCGCTTGCCGACAACGAGACCGCTCAGGCCGTGGTGCTCGTGGCTGCCTACAGCGGTCTAAGGAAGGGCGAGATTCGCGGGCTGCTGTGGAAGGATTACAGCGGCCACGAGTTGAGCGTCGAGCGCAGCGTTTGGAAGAACACCGTCAATGCTCCTAAGACGCGCAGCAGCAAGGCCACTGTTCCGGTCATCAAACAACTGGCCGAGGCGCTCGACCGCCACCGCGAGAGGATGGGGAAACTGGCCCAGCCGGACACCTTCATTTTTCAGGCGGGCAATGGACAGCCTCTCAACCTCGACAATACGGCGCGCAGGGTGATCCGCCCGGCGCTACGCAAGTGTGTGTTGTGCGGCAAGATGAAACCAGAGCACGGCCAGGACGGACACGAGTTTCAGCCGCTCCCGCGCTGGCACGGCTGGCACGCGTTCCGCCGGGGCCTGGCGACGACGCTCAACGCGCTCGGCGTGGACGACAAGGCCACGCAGACGATTCTGCGGCACAGCGACATCAAGCTGACGCAGAACATCTACATGAAGCCGCAGGCGGAGGTGAAGCGCGGCGCGATGGAAGTGCTCGAAACCAAGCTGCTGGAATCGGAAAAGTGCAACGATTCTGCAACGCCCCATCGGGGCGTGCTAAATTGAATGGAGCTAACATGGGAAACAGCAACGAGATAAGTGGCGCGCCTGGGGCGACTCGAACGCCCGACCTCTGGTTCCGGAGACCAGCGCTCTATCCAACTGAGCTACAGGCGCGTCGTTTGCGTTCCAGTGCTTTCACGGAACGCGTGGCATGTACTCCGGAAGAGTTCGCGGAGAGTGTCGCGTGCGTTCCCAATGTCCCTGCGGAATGCACGGCATCTCCGGCTCTCCGGCATACAGCGTCGGGCCTAGTGTAGCTCGATTCCCTTTGCTTTGACCAGCCGGGCAGAGCCAGAATGAAACGGACGATTGAAGAGAAGTCCGTCACGCGGTGATCGACGTAGTTCTGCCGCGCACAGGGCGAGATGACAAGGGGCAGCCGCGGACCGAATCCAGCAGCAGCTTCCCTGTTTCTATCGAGCCAGGACCACCGGCCGGTGCTATACTGTGTCTCCCTGTGAATTCCTTGACCAGCCCCATCATTCATTGGAGCGGCTTCACCTGGCCCAACCTCGTCCATTTGTTTGAGATCTTCCTAATCGCACTCATCCTCAATCGTGTCCTCCGTTTTTTCACCAATCTCCTCATCAAGCGCGCCACTTCGCAGGCTCGCGCCGCGCAGGTCCGCGAGCAACAGACCCGCACACTCGCCGGCGTTCTCTACAGCGCGGGAAACAAGGTCATCTGGGTCATCGCCGCGCTTACCGCCATGCCCGAGTTCGGCATCAGCATCGCTCCCGTTGCCGCGCTTGCCGGACTTGTCAGCCTGGGCATAGGCTTTGGCGCGCAGAACCTCATCCGCGATGTGATCAGCGGCTTTTGCATCGTTCTTGAAGATCAATATGTTGTCGGCGACACCATCCAGGTCGGCGACGCGGTCGGCCGAGTCGAGCATCTCACGCTTCGCCGCACGGTCGTCCGCGACCCGCGCGGCGCCCTCGTCACCATCGCCAATGGAGACATTCGCGTCGTCAGCAATCTCAGCCGGGATTGGTCGCAGGTGTTTGTGGACGTGACTCTTCCGCCTGGAGCCTCCACCGACACGGCCCTTCACGCTCTCGATGCCGTGTCCGCCGAATTCCGTGCCGACGACGCGTGGTCCCCGACCCTCGTGGATGGTCCGCGCGTGCTCGGCATTCAGTCGCTCGACCTTCAAAGTTGCTCGGTGCGGCTCCAGGTCCGAACGGCGCCGACCAAACAGGACGACGTCGCCCGGGAGCTCCGCCGCCGCATCCAGGTGCACTTCGCACAAAACAAAATACCGCTCACGGGGGTCACTCGCATCGAAGTGATTGGGCCCCCGACCGCCCCTCCCCGCGCGCCGGCCTGAACGGCCCGGAGGTTTCAATGGGAAGCGCCACTTACGAACAGGTTCACCTGATGCTTCGCCTCTTCGAGCTTCGCCGCGAGTCTCGCCTGCGTGAAGCCCGCGCCTGGTTCGTCGAGCACTTTCATCCTGCCTCGCTGGACGATTTCCAAAAATACGCCCAGCGCAGCGAGGACGGCACAAACATCCGGATGGTGGTCAGCTACTGGGAGATGGTGGCAAGCATCCTCAACCGCGGATTGATTGATGACGACCTCTTCTTCGAGAGCAACGGCGAGATTTGGATCGTGTGGGACCGCATCCGCCCGATCATCACCGCCTGGCGCAACATGTACAAGAACCCTACCGTTTTCTCCAATCTCGAAGCGGCCGGCAAGCGATTTGAAGCTTGGCGCGAGGGGCGCGCTCCCGGTTCCAGCGCGGCCTTGCGCCAAATGCTCGAACAGGCTCGGTCCAAGCCCAGAACTCCCTGAACGGTTTCGCCCTAGCCCCGCGAGGGACTTAGTGTGCGGTCGTGGTTTCGTGGGTTCTCGTGCCGGCGTACGCCACGCGGTTCCGCCCCTCCGCCTTCGCCCGATAGAGGGCCGCGTCCACCTCTTTCAACAGTTGCACCGGCGGCCTTCGTCCCCAATCGCCGCTCGCCAGCGCCCCGACGCTTAAGGTGAACGATACCGGTCCCACCTTCGTCATGGCTGGGCAGTCCCCTGCGGCGGCCCTGATCTGCTCGGCGCGCTCCCACGCCCGGGCGGCGTCGCAGCCCAGCATCACCACTAAGAACTCCTCTCCGCCGTATCGCCCGACCGCATCGTAGGGGCGCACCGCATTCGATAGCCGCCGCGCGGTCTCCCGCAAGAGTTCGTCTCCGACCAGATGACCGAAGGTGTCGTTGATCCTCTTGAAATGATCGAGGTCGCACATCAAGATCGCAACCGAGCTTCCCTCACGCTGCGCCCGGCTCACTTCTCTCTGCAGAAGATCGAGGATCATGGCATGGTTCCAGAGTCCGGTGAGCGCGTCGTGAGTCGCCTTGAAACGCATCTCCTCGCGCGCCTCCACCAGTTTGTCTTCCAGTTGCAGGATGCGCTGGCCCGTTCGCAGCCGCGCTTTGAGTTCCTCGGCGTGGTAGGGTTTCGTCAGGTAATCGTCGGCGCCAGACTCGAGTCCGGCAATGACGTCATCCTTCGATTCCTTCGACGTCAGCAGCACCATGTACACGTACGGCTGCTCGCGCTTCCCGCGAACCTCTCGGCAGACGGTTGGCCCATCTGTTCCCGGCATCATCCAATCCAGGAGCGCCAGCCGCGGGCCATCTTCTGCCGCTAGCAGGCGAACTGCTGTGCTCCCGTCCGCCGCGCTCACCACGTCGTAACCCGCGCGGAACAGCATCGTTTCCAGCAGCCGTCTCGACACAGCGTCATCTTCGGCTACCAGAATCTTCACCGCCTCACCTCGACGCACATGCCCTCGAGCGCCAGTTCGACGCGCGCGATCTCGCGCTCCAGCTTGGCCAATTCTCCGTTGCCGCCGGCGCATTCGCCGCGCCGCGCCGCCATTTCCATTGCCGCCGCCATCGCCGCCGCTTTGACCGCCGTCAGGTTCGACAACATGCCTTTCAGTGTGTGGCTTGCTGCGACGATCCTCTTGACATCTTTGGCCGCCGAGGCCTCGCGCAGCGCCTCCAACTGCCGCGGCCAGTCATCCCGGAAAAGCCCGGCGAGTTCCTGGAGCAGGTCGCGGTCTCCTTCCACTCGCTCCAATAACTCCGCCGGATTCAGGGCGGGCTCTTCGACCATCATCTCCCGCAAGACGCCTCTGCTCACGTGCTCACCCCTTTCTCGATATCCGCCTTTCAACGCTTTTCCGGTGCGTTCCGAAAGACGCTGGCCTGGCCCCGTTTTGTCCCACTGCGCATCCATGGATTTGGCACCGATCTCAGCCCTTTCTCTTATTCCTGCCGACAATCCGCCTCCGCGTCTTGCCCAACTTGACCCCTCGACGTGTCTCCGCTCACCCACGACGCACGTTGTGGCACGTCCGCAGCCAACCGCAGATTGTCGGTTCCTTCTATGTAATTTAGATTTAAGGAGTTAGATGGCCACCTTCAAGAGGGCCGGGGCCCAGCCATCACCCACTGTTCCGCGAGGGAGCCACCGTTCCGAGCTGAAACAGGGCTCCCGCTTCCTGTTAGAGGATACGGCCGCCCTCTGACAACGTTCGAGTGAAACCCATTCGCCCAGGGCGACGTGAAGAAGGGCTACGGTGGCCTAAACTATCTCGGGCAGACAAGGGTCGGTTTGTCGACCCGGCGCGAATCCGCGGAGGGCTGGGCGTCGCCGACGTTTGGCGGGTCGAGCGAGTACTTCTCCAGAAGATCTTCGAGTTCCCGCGTGCGAATTGGTTTGGCCAGGTAGCCGTCCATGCCCGCCGCCAAGCAGCGCTCGCGATCACCTGTCATCGCATGGGCAGTGAGAGCGACCACCGGTAGGTGGCCGCCAGTGACCTTCTCCTTTTCCCGAAGCGCAGCGGTGGCCTCGAATCCATCCATCTCCGGCATCTGCACGTCCATCAAGACGAGGTCGAAGCTCACTTTCTCGAGTGCCTTGAGTGCCTCGCGGCCATTGCTGGTCACGACGACACGGTGCCCGCGTTTCTCGAGTAGCCGAACGACCAGCTGCTGGTTCACCGCGTTATCCTCGGCGAGTAGCACCGCCAACTTGACGGCGTCCGTGTGAGCCGCAGGCCGGGGCGTACGAGTCACGGGCGGGGGGACAGACTTCCGCTCCTGGGCACCGAGAACCCATGCGATGGCTTCGCGCAGTTCGGCTTGCCGTATGGGTTTGAGCAAGCAGGCAGCCACGCCTAATCGTTTGCATCGCTCAGTATCACCTTTGCGGTCGGCCGAGGTCAGCATCATGATCGTGGTCGTGGATAACTCCGGTCTGCGGCGGATTCGCTGAATGAGCGCGAAACCATCCATCTTGGGCATGTGCATGTCCGCCAGAACCAGAGTGTAAGGCCGATTTGCCTCCCGGCCCGCGGACAGTTCCGCTAGAGCTTCTTCTCCACCCTCGACCGACGTGCACTCCATTTCCCAGCGGCGCAACATGGCATCAAGGATGCGCCTGTTTGTGCGGTTGTCGTCCACGATCAGAACCTTCGTCCGCCGTAAGATCTCCGGTGGAATAGTGGCTCCTGTCTCGATGGCTGCCGTTTCGCCAATTCCTACACGCACAGTGAAATGGAATCGCGATCCGTGCCCCGATTCACTCTCCACCCAGATCCTTCCGCCCATCATCCCAACGAGACGCATGGAGATCGTCAAGCCCAAACCAGTTCCGCCGTGCTTCCGCGTCGTCGAGCTATCCGCCTGGGAAAACGGGTCAAAGATGGAGGCTTGTTTCTCGGGAGAGACACCGACCCCCGTGTCCGACACGATAAAATGCAGGATACGGTTGCTGCCTTCCGCGCTTTCGGTCTGGACCTTCAACGCCACTTCGCCTTTTTCCGTGAATTTGATGGCATTGCCCACAAGGTTGAGGACAACTTGGCGAAGCCGTGTGGAATCTCCTCGCACGAATTCCGGAACTTCGGGGCTGACCTCGCATAGAAGCTCCAGCCCTTTCTCGTCTGCTCGCAGCGCGAGAGTTTTCAGCGTCATCTCCAGGCAGTCGCGCAGGTCGAAGTCGCTTGCCTCGAGGTCGATCTTCCCCGCCTCAATCTTGGAGAAGTCCAGAATGTCGTTGATGACCGTAAGAAGGGTATCCGCCGAGATCTTGACCGTGTTCAGGTACTCACGTGCTTCGGAGGTCAGTTGGGTATCGAGCGCCAGATCGGTCATTCCGATAATGCCGTTCATGGGCGTGCGAATTTCGTGGCTCATGTTGGCGAGGAATTCACTCTTCGCGTGGCTGGCCGCTTTCAGGGCTAGGTTGGCCTGGGCCAGATCTGCAGTGCGTGACCGGACGCGTCCTTCCAACTCTGCGGCACGCATGCGCAGGCGGCGGGTATAGATCCTCTGCACTTGCATGACAAGGACCAGCAGAGCGATGGTGCAGAACAGGTAGAGCCAGCCGGTTTGGTAGACGTGAGGATTCAGGATGAAACCCACGGTGGCGCCGACCTCGTTCCATCTGCCGTCATCATTTGATGCAACGACCCGGAAGCGATAAGTTCCGGGTGGGAGATTCGTGTAGTAGGCCACGCGGCGCTGGCCCGGATCGACCCAGTCTCGATCGTATCCCTCCAGCTTGTACCTGAACTGAACTCTTTCGGGGATCAACAGGCTCAGAGCGGTGTAGTGGAATTCAAACTTGCCTTTCCCCGGAGGAAAGCGGATGTCGGGTCCCAGAGTCATCGATTGCCCGTCGACAACCAAATCCTCGATGATGACGGGCGGAAGCAATGTGTTGCTCGAGATTCTGTCGGGGTCCACAATCACGACGCCTTTTCTTGTCGTGAACCACAACTTGCCGTCCTGGGTTCGCCAACCGGCCGGCTGGTTCGTTTCTCGGGAGGCCTCGCTCGTTCTCATCCCGTCTGGGGTGCCGTAGCGAACCAGCTTGACCTTGGTGACGCGGCCCTCCGCCACCCCATCCAGATCGTTTCGGCCAACCATGTAAATCCCGCTCGCCGTGCTCATCCAGAGATTGTCATGGAGATCGGAAAGGATGTGCGTGGGGCTTTCCTCAAACAAGCCTTCGCGGGGCGAGTATCGCGTGACTTGGCCGTCGCGGATACGATACCGAGTGATTCCCGGCACCCTGCCTTCCAGCCAGAGGTATCCCTTATGGTCGTCGCAGATGGAAGTGACTGCGAAGTTGACTTCGCTTTGCTTGGAGTTCTCCGGGGGCGTGCTCTTGCCGAACTTGAAAAGCCCTTGGTTCGTACCAAACCACATCGTGGCCGAGGGATCCCGGTAGATCGTGAACGTGTAGTGCCCATGCTCGGAGAGCGGCGTGGTCTTTCCGTGGATGGTGAATGGGCGGAGGGCACCGTCGTTGAAGCGCCAGATGTTCGACTCCGAAGTCGTGACGATCAATCCTTCGTCGTCTTCGCTGATGGCGGAGATGTAGAACTTACTGAGGTGGCCGTCTCCTGTGTAGTTGGTGAGTTCGTCGTCTTTCAGACGGGTCAGGCCCGCGGTGGTGCCGACCGTCGTTGAAGCGCCAGATGTTCGACTCCGAAGTCGTGACGATCAATCCCTCGTCGTCTTCGCTGATGGCGGAGATGTAGAACTTACTGAGGTGGCCGTCTCCTGTGTAGTTGGCGAGTTCGTCGTCTTTCAGACGGGTCAGGCCCGCGGTGGTGCCGATCCAAACGCTGCCGTCCTTTGCTTCGTAGAGTGACCCGCCAAAATTGCTGCCCATCCCCTGTGTGGCTGTGAATTGTCTCACGATGCCGTTCTTGATGCGCGCCAGTCCACCTCTCTGGGCGAAGACATAGATGCTCCCATCATGGCCTTGCAGAACCGTCGAAGTCCCATCAGCAGTTAGACCGTCTTTCGCGGTCAGCGGGGTGAGCTTCGTATCGCGAAACCTTTCCAGGCCGCTCGCGGTTCCGACCCAGATGCTTCCTTCGCGATCCTCATAGAGGGACAAGACGTTGTTGTCAGCGAGTCCGCCCAGGGTATTGAAGGAAGACCACTTACCGCCGGCGTTGCGAAACAACCCGGAGCCGTTCGTCGTGACCCACAGATTGCCTTGACGGTCCTCGAGGACCGCTCCTATCTGGTCGGTGACCGGACCTTGCGTTACTCGTTCCGGCTCAGGTCTTCCTCCGACGAATCGGAACAAGCCATTTAGGGTGCCCACCCACAAAACATTTAAGTGGTCTTCGAAGAGAGTGACGACCGGGAAGGATCCGCGTCGCACAACATATGGCGAGAGTTTGCCATCGCGGTACGTGAACAGCCCAGACAGGGCGCCAATCCACACGGTACCGCTTTGATCTTGAATGAAACCGTCTACCCAACTGGTTGCCGTGCGGAGCGTGGTGCTACGACCGCCTTGAATCAAGTCGATCTGTGCGTCGGACCCGATGAAGAGCCCATGCTCTTTCGATTCGAAGATATTGCGGATATCGCCGTCCGTTATGGGGCCTGGAGGCAGATAATCGGAGAATCTCCCTTTCGTGTATACCAACGTTCTGGAAACAGTGCGGACCAAGAGGTCGCCGTCGGCGCCGATACAGATCGCCTTGACCGGCTCATTGACCTTTTGGTCTCCTACGGTTGGATTCACCAAAACGAAGCGCACGCCGTCAAACCGGACGAGCCCGACTGAAGTCCTCAGCCACAAGTATCCGTCGGAGGTTTGCAGAATTTGGTACACGGCCTCCCCCGGAAGGCCATTCTGCGAGGTCCAAGTGTCGTGGCCGTACTGATCCATGTTCTTTTTCCCGTCGAGCGCAAGAGCCGGCCTCGTTGCCATCAGGAGAATGAATAGCAGCAACGTGTGAACGCGAAGACTGTGCTGTGCGGAGGCTCGAAACCGGAGCGAAGTGACTGCTGCGCTTGAGATCGAGGAAGCCGCATTGATTAAGGCGCGGATGAGACGAAACGAGTTGAAGGCCGGCATTCTTGCCTTTCGGACCTCCCAGACAGACAATTACATGCTCCGTGGGAGCGACACGACCGTAAGAGCGATGGCACGTTAGCGGCCAAAACCACTTGTGATGGTCTCCCTGATATGCTTGAACGGAAAGGCGATGGGGAGTTTGCCTGGCCCGCTTTTCGGCTTCGCGTGTCGCATGCTGTCCCGTTGCGATTGGACTGCCCCGGACTGAAACGGCAGCCCGTGGAAGGATGCTTTACGTCCGAGCTGTCGGCGGCGTGACACGACGGCTAGCCAGGGCTGACGTCCAAGTTCGCGCCAAGTAGGAGGGCGTCATCTGAGGAAGTCCTCCTGCCAAGTGCTAAATGTATTCAAGAGAGTCTTTGACAGGCCGGTTATTGGGGAAGGAGGGATGAACAGTGAATCGCCGAATGGGAATCCTCGCCTGCATCCTCATCGCGACCGGGACTGCTCGGATCGCACTCGCACAAGAGCCGCAACGGCTGACGCTTTCGGAAGCGCTCGACCGTGCCGAAAAACGGAATCTCGATTTACAGGCAGCTCGGGCGCAACGGGCCGTGGTGCTGGCGGGAGTGCGCATCGCGGGGCAGCGGCCCAATCCAAGCGCTAGCGTCGGCGTCCTTCGCGATTCGCCCCACGAAAGCCTGGTCTTCGACCAGCCGCTCGAAATCGGCTCAAAGCGCAAGAAGAGGATCGAGCTGGCCCAACAAGAAGGCGCCCTCACCGAGGCCGGCATCACCGCTCTGGAGCGTCAGGTGCGCCGCGACACCCGAGAGGCGTATTTCGGCCTGGCGTTCGCGCGCCGTGCTACCGCCGCGAGAACCGATATCGCCAAGCTCGCCGAACGTCTGAGGGACATTGCCCGCGCTCGCTACGAGGCCGGCGACATCCCTCAGTTGGAAGTCACGCAGGCCGATCTCGAGCTTTCCCGCGCCAATGCGGACGCTCAGGTGGCAAGGCGAGAAGAGCAGATTGCCCTGAGCCGGCTAAACCTGCTGCTGAATGCCCCGACGACATCGTCCTGGGAATTGCTCAGCGACCTGGAGAGTTCGTCGCGATCGTTGGGTCTCGAAGAATTGGTGGAGAAGGCGAGCGGTACGAATGCGGAAATCGCGCGGCTGGCGCAGGAAGCGAAGGTCGAGGAAAGCCGAGCGAACTTGCTCAAAGCCGAACGCATCCCAAACCTGGGCGTGCAATTCGGCGTCGATTTCAACGCGCCGAACGACTTCCGGGAGGGGCCGCGCGGGCAGCTAACCATGGAGCTTCCGATCTTCGCGAGGAATCAGGGCGAGATCGCCCAGTCCTCGGCCAGCCTGCATGCGATCGAACAGGAGGCCCTCGCGAAGCGGCGCGCCATCGCCAGCCAAGTGGAAGCTGCCTTCTACGAATTGAACGCCCGTGAAGAGCAGGTCATACTCTACCGGCGGATGCTCGTTCCTGCTTCGAGACAGCTCGAAGAGATGGCCGAGGAAAGTTACAGGGCCGGCAAGGCCAACATCCTGACGGTCCTGGGGGCCCAGCGGGACGTGCAGCAAGTGGAGAACGAATACCTGAACAGCCTGTTGGCCATGCAGACTTCGTTCGCCGCGTTGGAAGAAACGGTCGGAATGCCGCTCGACTGAGTAGGAAGCGAAAACATGCACAGCCGAATCGCAATACTCACCTTCAGTTTCCTTGCGGGGGCCGGCTGCCTGGTGGGGTGCTCCCACCAGGGAGGCTCGATGGACCCCGATGCTGAGGGATCCGCAGCCGCGAGCGCGGACGTGACGCTCACAAGAGTGATCCGTGGCGACATCCGCGAAACCGTCGCCATCAGCGGTTCCGTGGCCGCTCTGCCGAATCAGGATGTGAAAGTGAGCGCCTTTGTGCCCGGACGTGTTGCCGAATTGACAGTGGCCGAAGGCGACCCCGTTCGAGCCGGCCAAGTCCTCGCGCGGCTGGATGCTCGCCCCTACCAGGAACAGCTCCAGCAGGCCGAAGCAGCGGTGCAGTCGGCCAAGGCGAATCTGGGGAACGCGCAAGCCTCCCGCAAACGCAATGAAGATCTGTTCCAGCGAGGTATCGCTGCCCGCAAGGATCTCGAGGACTCGCGCACGCAGGAAAACGTGACCGCCGCCTCGCTCCGGCAGGCGGAGGGCGCATTAGGGCTCGCGCGGCTCCAGCTCGAGCGGACGCAGATTCATTCTCCGCTGAGTGGCCGGGTCGCCAGGCGCTTCGTCAGCGTCGGTGAACAAGTGGACGGCACAGCGGCCCAGCCTGTCGTCGAGGTGGCCAACCTGGACCAGGTCGAACTGCTCGGGAACCTGCCTGCCGTTTATCTCGCGAAACTCCATGCCGGCGAATCATTCGAGATCGAGAGTGACGCCTTCCCCGGGAAGCACTTCACGGGACGAGTGGTGGCCATTTCTCCATCCGTTGATCCGGCGACGAATCTCGGCCTGGTCCGCATCGGCATTGCGAATCCGAACGGCTCGCTGCGCATCGGCATGTTCCTGAGCGCGCAAGTCTCCATCGAGGATCACAAGAATGCGCTCATCGTGCCGCCGGAAGCGATCTACCGCGATGAAAACAGTCAACCGCGCGTTTACCGGGTCGCACAGGGCAAGGCTGCCACTGTGGGCGTGAAACTCGGAATCCAAACCAAGGAAAGCGTCGAACTACTTTCCGGCGTGAAGGAAGGCGACGCGGTCATTCTGAACGGTGGCTACGGTCTCGCCGACGGGGCCAAGGTTCGAGTGAAACCATGAACGTCGTCGCCTTCTGCCTCAGAAACAAGTACGCCTTGTACTTGCTGACGGCGCTTCTGACGGTCGCCGGCCTCGTCGCCATGTTCCAGCTTCCGAGCAACATCTATCCCGAGCTGAATTTTCCGCGGATCGTCATCCTCGCGCATTCCGGCGACCTTTCGCCCGAAACCATGCTGCTCACGGTCACGCGCCCTCTGGAAGAATCCGGCAGCACGGTTTTGGGGGTGCGCCGCGTCCGGTCGAAGACCATTCGCGGCAATGCCGAAATCTCGGTTCTCTTTAGCTCAGACATGGACATGCAGTACGCGCTGCAGCTCGTCCAGGCACGCGTGAGCGAGCAGCGCGGCGCGCTCCCGGCGGATACGGAGATCCAGGTCGAGCGCGTCTCACCCGCAGTCTTCCCCGTTTTTAGCCTCATCCTGAACGGAAATGTCCCCGACGCGGACCTGCGTGACGATGCCTTCTACATCCTGCGGCCCCTATTCAGCCGCGTCCCTGGGGCCGGGCTGATCCAGGTGCAGGCCACCGACACCCGCGAAGTCTCCGTCATCGTCGACCCGCAGAAGATGCTGGCTCACCGGCTCTCGCTCGTGGACATATCGAATGAACTGAAAGCCACCAATCAGGTGAATTCCGTCGGGCGGCTCTCGAAGGACTATTCGCAATACCTGGTTCTCACGAGCAGCCAGTTCCTCAACCTCGACGACGTTCGCAATACGATTGTGGCCGTCGAGAACAGTGTTCCGGTTCGCGTTCGGGACCTCGCGGACGTGCGGGACGGTGTTGAAGACCGGCGCACACTTATCACCGGAAACGGCCAGCCGGCCGCGCTGATCAGCATTTCCCGTCAGATCGGCGGGAATATTTTGCAGCTTACGTCCGGCATCAAGGAGCAAATCAGCAATCTGGGCTCCGCCATTCCGAAGACGCTGCGAATATCGGTCGTCTACGATCTAGCGGAGTTCGTGTCGGAATCGATGGGCAGCGTGCGCGATGCGATTCTGATCGGCGCCGTCCTTGCCGTGCTGATTCTGTACGGATTCCTGCGCGACTTCCGGACGACGCTTGTCGCGGCGACAGCGCTGCCGCTCTCGGTGATCGGAACGTTTTTCTTCCTGAAGCTTTTCGACGGGACGCTGAACCTGATGACTCTCGGCGGCCTGGCGATCGCCATTGGGCTGATCATCGACGATGCCGTCGTCATCATCGAGAACATCTACCGTCATCTGGGCCTGGGTGAGACGCCGAGGGAGGCGGCCGAGTACGGCACGCGGGAATTGCTCGGCCCCGTGATCGGATCGACCGCCACGACCCTGGTCGTCTTTCTCCCGCTGAGTTTGCTGAAGGGTGTCGTGGGGGAATTCTTTTCGGCGTTGTGCACGACCCTGGGCATTTCCGTCCTGCTTTCCCTCGTCTTTGCCTTGACTTTGATTCCCTTGCTGTCGTTGCGCTTTCTCTCCTTGCAGACGCACCGGAAGGAATCTGCCAGCTTCATCGCGCCCGTCAATCGCGCTTACGAAAAGACGGTCCGCTGGGCGCTCAACCACCGCGGGATTGTCGCGGGAGCGGCGGTGGCCTCGATCGTGGCCGGCGTTTTCCTGTTCACGAGACTCGACACCGGATTCCTGCCGGAGATGGACGAAGGCGGGTTCGTGCTCGACTATCGAACGCCGCCCGGCACGTCGCTCGACGAGACCAACCGCATTCTCACGGAAATCGAGCGGCGCATCGCCAAACTGCCGGAGACGGCAGCCTATTCCCGGCGCACCGGCGCCGAGATGGGCCTTTTTGCCACCGAGCAGAATACGGGTGACGTATTGGTGAAGATGAAGCCGATCTGCCGCTGGCCGCGCACGTGGATCGGCTGCCCCGTCTCCGAACGTCGTCGGAGCACCCAAGAAGTGATCGAGGATCTCCGCGCGCAGATCTCCCAGAACGTTCCCGGCGTCAGTACCGAATTCGTCCAGATCCTACAGGACATGATCGGCGATCTCGAGGGTTCGCCCGAGCCGGTGGAGATCAAGCTGTTCGGAAACAATACGCAGGCCCTCGAGCAGCTTGCCGCCGACATCCAGCCACGCCTCGAAAGAATCAAAGGCCTGGTCGATTTCGCGGGCATTCGTAAAGGGAATCCGGAGATCGTGTTTCACGTGAACCCCGATCTCGCCGGGCGGGCGGGACTAACGTCCGAGCAGGTCGCGCAGCAGGTGAGCGCGGGACTGCTGGGCATTTCCGAAACGCAATTGCGCCAGGCGGATCGGACCATCGGCATCCGCCTGCGCTTTCCCGATTCCTTCCGCGGCGACTATGCCAACATTCAGCAGTTCCCCATTGTCACTCCGGCGAAGCAGGTTCTTCCGCTTTCGGCGCTCGCACGCGTGGAAGAAGTCCGCGGAGAAAATCAGCTCCAGCGCGAGAACCAGCGCCTGATGGTCACGCTGACAGCTCGTCTGGGAAGCAACTTCGATCTGGGCAGCGCCATCCGCGAAGTCCAGAAAGTGATCGATCGGACCAAATTCCCGGTGAACACGTCCTACGAAATCGGCGGACAATATGAGAGCCAGCAGAGTTCCTTCCACGACTTGCTGATGGTGTTGGGGTTGGCGCTCGCCGCGGTCTTTATCGTCCTGGTGATTCAGTTCCGCTCGTTCGGCCCCGCGCTGATCATTCTCTCGGCCGCGCCACTCTCCGTGGTGGGCGTATTCGCTATGCTCCTGGTGACCGGGACTGCCCTGAACGTATCTTCCCTGATGGGCATCATCCTCATGGTCGGACTGGTGGTGAAGAACGGCATCATCCTCTTCGACTACGTTCAGAAACTGTGGGAAGAGGAGAAGCTGCCGCTGGATGAAGCGCTCGTGGCCGCGGGGAAAATTCGCATTCGGCCGATCATGATGACCACGCTCGCCACATTGTTCGGACTGGTGCCGCTGGCGCTCGGCCTCGGCTCCGGGGCGGAGCTTCAGAAGCCGCTGGCGCTCGCCGTGATTGGCGGGCTGTTGCTCTCGACGCTTATCACTTTGGTTGTGATGCCGGTCCTGTACTCGCTTCTCAGACGCGAGGCTCTGCCCGAACCCACTGGCCTCCCGGAGGAATAGCTGGAATGGCGATCTCGAGCGTCAACCCCACAACTGGACAGCTCCTTCGCACATTTGAGCCGCTGGCTGACTCGCAGATCGACGAGAAACTTCAGCGCGCCGCGGACGCGTTTCCCGTGTACCGAAGAGTGCCGTTCTCAGAACGAGCGCGGATGATGGTGAAGGCGGCGGAGATCCTCGAAAGCGAGAAGGAGACTCTGGGCCGCTTGATGACCACCGAAATGGGCAAGCTGCTTCGGGCTGCCGTGGACGAGGCCGCCAAGTGCGCTTGGGCGTGCCGATACTATGCGGAAAACGCGGAGCGTTTTCTTGCCGACGAAGCAGTCGGGACGGCAGCGAAGCGGAGTTACGTCCGCTATCTGCCTCTCGGACCGATTTTGGCCGTCATGCCATGGAATTTCCCCTTCTGGCAGGTGTTTCGCTTTGCCGCGCCGAACTTGATGGCGGGCAACGTTGGACTGCTGAAGCACGCGTCGAATGTTCCCCAATGCGCCCTTAAGATTGAAGAGATCTTTCGGAGGGCCGGGTTCCCGGAGGGAGTCTTCCAAACGCTTCTCATCGGCTCGCCGCAAGTGGAAAGGGTCCTCGGCGATTCGCGCGTCGCAGCGGCGACGCTCACGGGAAGCGAGGCGGCGGGAGTCCAAGTAGGGACTGCGGCTGCAAAAGGAATCAAGAAGGTCGTCCTGGAGCTCGGAGGCAGCGATCCATTTATCGTGATGCCCAGCGCCGATCTCGAGACGGCCATCGCCATGGCGGTCAAGGCCCGCATCGTGAATAACGGTCAGTCCTGCATTGCGGCCAAGCGCTTCATCGTGGCCGAGCAGATTGCCGGCGAATTCGAGGCTGGTTTCGTGAGGCAGATGGAAGAGCTGAAGGTGGGTGATCCTCTGAATCAGGACACCGATCTCGGTCCTTTAATAAGCGCCGACGCTGTGGCTTCGCTCGATGCGGATGTTCGCAAGACCGTCGCAGCCGACGCACGGCTTTTGACCGGAGGCAAGCGGCTGGATCGCCCCGGGAATTTCTATGCACCCACGGTGCTGGCCGACGTTCCCAGGAATTCGCCGGCATATCGCGAGGAGTTGTTCGGCCCGGTCGCCTGCCTGTTCCGTGCGAGAAGCGTGGATGACGCCATCCGGATTGCAAACGACAGCCGATTCGGCCTGGGCGCAAGCGCCTGGACAAATGACGACCGGGAACGCGAGCGCTTCATCAACGAAATCGAAGCGGGAATGGTCTTCATCAACCGCATGGTGGCTTCCGATCCACGGCTTCCGTTTGGCGGCGTGAAAAACTCGGGTCACGGCCGTGAACTCGGGGCGCACGGAATTCGTGAGTTCACGAATACCAAGACGGTCTGGATCGAATGACCGCGGCCACCGTATCGTCCGCGTCGCTGTTACCTTTGTTTCGGACTGGCTCCATCGCCCAGATGGCGCCCGGTCGCATGCTCATCGACGCCCGGAAGTTCCCGTTGATATCCCAAGCCTCCGGCGTGCGAAACTAGTAGCCCCTGGTTTCGTAGGTCACGTGGTAGACACCGTGGTGACGTGCGGCCGACGATGAGCGAACGAAGCGATTGTTTCGGCAAGGCTGAGTTTCAGCGCTCTTCCAGTTTAGTTGGATGGGGAATCTGCCTTGGGCGCCACACGCTTGCGAGGGGAGAGTGCTTGTTCCTGCATTTCGAAGTGATAGGATAAGTTCTTATCGATGATACCTCGTTTCAGTTGGGCGTGCGCACTCGCACTCACTCTTGCTGTGCGGCTGGATGCGGTCTCACTACGCACTTTGCCGGATGGCTACACGCGACGTGTGTGGCAGACGCAGGATGGGCTCCCCGAGAGCACGGTACAAGCCTTCGCTCAAACATCCGATCACTACCTGTGGATTGGTACGAGTGGCGGTTTGGTGCGATTCGACGGCGCGCGATTCGTGGTGTTCAATCACGAGAACACACCACAGATCAGTGAGAACAGCATTTTTTGCCTGACCGTTTCGCGCGACGGGTTCCTCTGGGCAGGAACAGACGGTGGGGGACTGTTCCGTCTTAGAAACGGCATTTTCCGCGGGTACTCGGCTACGGACGGCTTGACCAACGGCTTTGTCCGCTCGGTTTACGAGGACCACGAGGGTACGATCTGGGCGGGAACAGATGATGGGCTGTTCAGATTGTCAGGCGAGAAGTTCATTCGCGTGGACGGCCGCGACAAGATCCCGGCACTCGCGGTGCACGACATTCGAGAAGACCGGGCGGGACGACTATGGGTTGGCGGATCGAAGCTGATCGCAATCCAGGGAAAAGACTGCAAAGAGTACGCGCTCGAAGGCGGCCGCAGTGCCAGCCGGGTCAAATCGATCCTCGAAACGAACGATGGGACGCTTTGGGTCGGAACCGTCTCTGGCCTCAATCGGTTGCGGCCAGGTGCGCCGGAGAACGGACGTTTTGAGAGGATCCCACAAGTCACCAGCACTGTCCGGGTTCTGCGGGAGTACGGCGCCGGCGCATTGTGGATCGGCAGTATCGGCGGCGGCCTGATTCAGTTTCGCGATGGCCGCTTTGCACGAACCATGACGCCAGACGCTCCTCCCAGTAGCACCGTGCTTGCCCTATTTGAAGATAGCGAACAGAACATATGGGTCGGCATGCAAACCGGACTGCTGCGCTTGAGCCGGACGGCAATGAGCACGTTCCCATTGCCGGGCGTTCAGAACGCGGACTTTGGAACGGTCTACGCGGACCGGGACGGATCCCTCTGGGTCGCCAGCACCGATTTGTATCGAATCAATGCACGCCGCGACGGTTCAGAACTGATTCGAGCGCCAGGGCCGGGGATTCGGGTGCGCAACGTCCTGCATGACCGTTCCGGGGGATTTTGGATAGGCACCGACGGGCACGGGGCATTCTACTCAAGGGGAACTGTGCGCGTTCATCTCACTAGACGAAACGGCCTGACGAATGACTTCATTCGCGCATTCCTGGAGAGCCGCGATGGGAGCATATGGATCGGGACCGACGAGAACATCAACCGTTGGCATGACGGCGTTTTGACCACTTATCGCATGGCTGATGGTCTTTGTTATTTCAGTATCCGCGCGCTGCTGGAGGATAGCCGGGGTGACCTTTGGATCGGGACTGACCGAGGTGTGAGTCACTGGCGGAGCGGCAGTTTCGTGCATGACGCGGTGACCGAGCGTCTTCAAACTGAAAAGGTATGGACCATTCATGAAGACAGCGATGGCGGATTGTGGTTCGGGACCCGCGGGGGAGGTCTGTTCCGCTGGCGTGGAGGGAAGTTGGCCGCATTCAGCAGCCCACAGGGTCTGGCCAGCAACAGTGTTTACCAGATACTGGAAGACTCACGCGGAACCTTTTGGATGAGTGGGCCCAACGGAATCTCTTCGGTAACGCGCCACGATCTTGATGAATTGGCCGGTCACGCGGGGTATCGTCCTGCCGTCACTCTTTTCGGCCTCTCCGATGGGATCGAAGCAACCCAGATGCACGGCGGCACCCAGCCCGCCGGCTGTATTACTCTGAGCGGCGAACTATGGTTTCCGAGTAACAGGGGGCCAGTTCGGATCCTTCCGGACCAGACGCGACAGGGTGACCTGCCGCAGGTAGTAGTTGAGGAAGTACTCGTAGACGGTCGTGAGGCGCCAAGTTCCGGCCGCCTAGTTGTCCCACCCGGTGAAGGGAGACTCCAGATCGACTACAACGCCATACGGCTGCGATCCCAAGAACGCATCCGGTTCCGATACATGCTGGAAGGTTTTGAACATGAGTGGACGGAGGCGCTGAGCAGCCGCGTGGCCTACTATACGAATCTCCCCGCTGGAAAGTATCGGTTCAGGGTCCAGGCGTTCGAAATGAATATGCCTGATAAAGTGACCGAAGCTTCGCTGGCGATCGAGTGGCGGCCCCACCTGTACCGTACCGGATGGTTCCTGGCGCTGTGCTCGGCTCTGCTCCTTGCGGCGGCAGTCGTCGCATACCGTCTCCGGCTGCGGCAGGTGCATGCCCGATTCGAAGCCGTGCTCGAAGAGCGCAATCGTATCGCGCGTGAGATGCACGACACTGTCATTCAGGGCTGCACAAGCACGTCGGCTCTGCTAGAGGCGGTCGTTTCTCTTGGAGACAATGGATTGGGTCCTGCCAGGGAGTTACTTGACTGCGCCCGGGATCAGGCCCGGGCCACCGCTGATGAGGCGCGCCGAGCGGTCTGGAACCTTCGGCAGGACGGAACCACATCTCCCGACCTCGGCCTGCTCCTCGATCAAATGGCCAAGCAAGTGAGCCACGCCTCGCATGTGCCTGTGCGATTTGGAGTTTCCGGGAAGCCGGTGCCGCTCGATCGGGAGGTTGAATACGTCCTCCTGATGGTGGCGCGTGAGGCCGCATATAACGCCGTACACCACGCTCAGCCTCAGGAGGTGCGGATCAGCGTTCATTTCGAAGCTGGCAGTCTGTGCATGCGGGTGATCGACGATGGCCGCGGCTTTGACCCTGAGGAGGCCTTGGCGATACAAACTGCGCATTTCGGGTTGGTCGGGATGCGAGAACGAATTGAACACCTGGGCGGCCGCTTCGAGGTGCGGAGCTCCCCGGGGAAAGGGACTCAACTTTCGGTCGAATTGCCGGCGCGTCCAGCGGCTGTCGAGAAGCACGCAATGGTCTGAAGAAATGATCCCAGGGAAGAAATTCGGCGTTCTTGTGGTGGATGATCATCCCATCATGCGTCTGGGGGTGGCGGCGATCATTAATGCCCAGGCGGACATGAGGGTTTGCGCACAGGCAGCTACGGGGGAAGAAGCAGTGCGGCTGTTCCGTAAGTGTCGGCCCGACGTCACGTTGATGGACCTTCGGCTCCCCGGGATGAGCGGGCTCGACGCGCTGCGCGCCATCCGCCAGGAGGATCCGCGCGCGCGGTGCATCGTTCTCACCACCTATGAAGGCGATGAAGATATCCACCAAGCGCTGGCCGCCGGAGCGCTCGGGTACGTCATCAAGGGGATGTCGCACGACACGCTGGTCGATGCGCTGCGCAGAGTGCTTGCTGGAAGCCGCTTCCTGCCCCCTCCCGTCGTTCGCAGTTTGGCGGATCGCACACCCAACGCAGAGCTGAGCCCCCGCGAACGTGAAGTGCTCTCTCTGATGGTTCATGGAAAGAGTAACAAAGAGATCGCTACCGCGCTCGGAATCACAGAAGCAACCGTGAAATGCCACGTCAGCGTGATTCTGGCTCGCCTGGAAGTCAACGACCGCACACAAGCGGTCGTCGCAGCCCTGCAGCGCGGGCTGGAACATCTTTTTTAGACTTTAGGCCCCCCACGCGCGTTCGCCTGCTTGCAATCCGACCTTAGTTGGATTCCCACACCAACACACACAGATAAAATAACGCAGCGGTGAGGGCACGGCCGAGGTCCGCCTTATGAAACCTAACCTAGGAAGAAAACTGATCTTGATTCTTCTGTTGACCACGGGAATTGGCTTCGCCGCGATTGTCCCCGCTTCGGCGCGGGACACATCCTCCCAGGTTGTGATTGATGCGAGTAAGGCGCCGGGGCCCGCTGAGCCGCTTTCTTTTGCCGTGGGCGGACGTTCGCCGGATGGACACGTGCTATCTGCAAATGGCCGCTATGTAATGTTTGATGGGGCTCCGTGGTTCCCGGTGATGGGCGAATTCCATTTTGCCCGATACCCCGAACCTTTCTGGGAAGAAGAAATCCTCAAGATGAAAGCGGGTGGCGTCCAGATCGTCTCGACGTATGTATTCTGGATTTACCACGAAGAGATCGAAGGTCAGTTCGATTGGTCAGCACAGCGCAACTTGCGCCGCTTCGTCCAGCTTTGTGCCAAGCACGGCATGTACGTGTGGATTCGAGTAGGGCCGTGGGACCATGGAGAAGTTCGCAACGGTGGACTTCCGGATTGGCTGCTCAATAAGTGCGCGACGCGTCAGAACGACCCGGTCTATCTGCGTTACGTGCGCCGCTTCTATGACCAAATCGGACAGCAGGTGAACGGCCTGTTTTGGAAGGACGGCGGCCCGATCATCGGCGTCCAGATTGAGAACGAGTATGGCGCTCGCGGCGCCGGCAAGGGCGCAGAGCACATGCTGACACTGCTGGGGCTCGCTCGCGATGTGGGTCTCATTGCGCCTTTCTACACGGCGACGGGATGGGATGGGGTTGAAGTTCCTTCGCGGGAGATGCTTCCCGTTTTCGGCGGGTACGCAGATGCCTTCTGGAGCCGCAAACTGGACGAGCTTCCGCCGAACGCAAACTACTTCTTCACGACGATCCGTTGCGACGAGAACGTCGGCGACGATCTACGTTCGAAGCAGCCGAACATTGATGCCCACTACGCCGCGTATCCTTTTCTCACCGCTGAAATGGGAGGCGGAATGGAGCCTGCGTATCACCGGCGGCCTCTGATGAGTGCGGACGATACGGCGGCGATGGTGCTGGTGAAGCTGGGCTCTGGGGTAACGATGTATGGCTACTACATGTTCCATGGCGGCACGGACCCGGACGGAAAGAAAACGACTCTGCAGGAATCGCAGGCCACGGGCTATCCGAATGACATGCCCGTGAAATCGTATGATTATCAGGCACCGCTCGGCGAATTCGGGCAGGTGAATCCGTCGTTTCGCGACGTTAAGGGGTTCCATTTATTCCTGCGCGATTTCGGATCGAGCCTGGCACCGATGGCTTCCTATTTCCCGGAGCAGATGCCCGAAGGCAAGCTGGACTCGGAAACACCGCGCGTTGCTGCGCGCGTCGAAAAGAATCACGGATTCATCTTCATCAACAACTACCAGCGAAACTATCCGCTTCCGGCGCGAAAGCATCTTCAGGTTCACTTGAAACTGGCCGCCGGCGCTGTGGACGTGCCGCGGCATCCCGTGGATATCCCCAGCGGGGCCTACATGATCTGGCCCGTGAATCTTGATGTGAGTGGAGTGACCCTCCGATATACGACGGCGCAACTGCTCTGCAAGCTGGAGGAACCCACTACCTATGTCTTTTTCGCTTGGCCGGACGTGCCTCCGGAGTTCGCTTTTGAAGCGGCGAACGGGCAATCGATAGAAGCTCCTCACGCCAGGGTCACGAGGGAGCGAGGGATGGTTTATGTGGACGAGGTCAAACCGGGAGATGGGGAGGCCATTCGGATCCGAAGTCGAAGCGGAAAGGACACTGAGATCGTTGTGCTGTCGCGGGAAAATGCCCGGGACACCTGGAGAGCAACTCTAGGGGGCCGGGAGCGCCTGATACTCTCTTCCGCTGATGTTTTTTTTGAAGGGGACCGCGTGCACGTCCGTTCCGGCGATCCGACTGAGCTGAAGTTTGGGGTTTTCCCCAAGCCAGACCACACCCCTGCGGGTTTCACGTCCGTCGGTCACGACGGCATCTTTAATCTCTATGCAAGTCACGTTTCGCGGGCAAACGTAACGGTAATGGTCGACAAGCTGAAGGACGCCGTTCCACGAGCGCCGGTCACTATGGGCAAGGAAGTCGCGGAGGCACCAGACGAAGCCGCGTTCGACGGTGCGGCACGCTGGCTCATTCGCATCCCTCCAGTTGAATCTGGCGCGGTGAAGAATGTATTCCTCCGAATAACGTACGCAGGCGATGTCGCCCGAATCTACGATCGGGGCAAGCTTGTCACCGACGATTTCTTCAAGGGCACACCGTGGTTGATCGGACTGGCCCCGATCGTGGCGCGCGACGCAGACCCTGAACTTGAGCTCAGGATTCTGCCCTTGCGCAAAGATGCGCCGATCTATCTGTCGGCCGCTGCGCGGCCATCATTTCCTTCGACCGGCGAAGTTGCCCTTCTGAAGGACGTCGAACCCCTTGCGGAATACGAGGCTGTGGCCGATCTGAAGCCGTGAAATGTTCCTGAGCTAGCCAACACATTCCTCCATCCGCAGGCGTTTGGTGGCAGCCAAGTTCTGGTTGACCCCGGGCGATAAGAACAAACGATGCTTTCCATCAGCAATCCTACTTTAGGCGGATTTCCTGCCATGGGGTCGGCCATAGAATCCGCCCATCTTGGATCCGAACGGGGGGGTGCATCTTGCACGTGGTATGCACAGAATGCCGTCGAGGGTAGCAGCGGCGCGTCGAGGTGACCTGCGGCGGGCTCGGGTCTTGGGCTATTTGTGGGTGAGGTTCTCAGCTCTGAGGAGGTTTAAATGATCAACGGAAACACGCTTCGTCCGTACAGTTGCATGTTGTTGCTGATGGCGGCGATCTTATTCGCTCCTCTCGCCAGAGCCCAAAACGCGAACACTGGGGAGCTCAAAGGCGCCGTGATGGATTCTTCGGGAGCCGTTGTGCCGGAAGTGGCGGTCTCGATCAAGAACGTGTTGACGGGCGTCGTCACTCCAACGACGACGAACCAGTCCGGCCTGTACGATGTTCCGTTTCTGGCGCCGGGCAACTACACAATCACATTCTCGAAGCAAGGCTTTCGCGATTTTGTCCGCGAAGGCATTGTTCTCCACATCGAAACCCTGGAAATTAGTGTAACGCTCCAAGTGGGCGTCTCCACCGAGAGAGTCGTGGTGAACGCCGCAGCGCCGCTCGTCGAAACGGAAACAAGTTCGCAGGGTGTGGACCTTAGTACCGTGGCGGTTAGCGCGGCGCCTATCACTGGCACCGACTGGCGCACGATGACTCTGCTTATTCCCGGCGTGAATGCTGGCGGAGGAACAGGCGAAATGAACGGCCAGGGAATCGGAGTTAACGGCACGCAGGCATACAATGTCAACTTTCTGTCCGACGGGTCGGCTGCCACCGCTCCAAGAGATTACAACAGCAGCAACTACTATATGCCGATTGACGCGATTGCCGAGGTAAGCATCAATTCAGGCAACGCCCCCGCGCAGTATGGCAATGGCCTCACTTCCATCAACGTGATCACGAAGAGCGGCACGAACCGATGGCACGGCAGCCTGTTTGAATACGTTCAAAACACTGCGCTCAACGCCAGAGGTTTCTACAATGCGACGGGGACGAAGGCGGTGGAGCACTGGAATGAATATGGCGGCAGCGTGAGCGGGCCGGTCATAAAGAATAAGCTGTTTTTCTTTTTCACCTACCAGCGCAACCCTTCGTCTACTCCAACCGGTGGAAACTACAGTTACCCGACTGCTGCTATGGAAGCAGGAAACTTCTACGGGATCACGGGCTCCGACGGCCCGGCCTTTGACAGCACCGGCAAGCTGCTGGGAACCTATGATCCCGTGGCGTTGAAGCTTCAGAGCTACTTCCCCGCGGCAGCCGCTCCGGGATGGGTTGCGGGATGCCCCGGTCCAGTGAATCCATCAGCAAGCACTCCACAAACCTGCCCCACGACGAACAATTATGTGTTCAGCGGTTCCAGTCCGAATACGGACACGTGGTATACGGGCAAGGCCGATTACAATATTTCCTCCAAACAGAAACTCTCGTTCAGTTTCAACTATTTCCCCACCGTGTCGTCTTATGTCCCCGCGGATCCTCTATTCCCCAACGCCGCTACGGCGTATTCCCAAGGGGTTACCGACAATTTGACCGGCCAACTCTCGGACGTCTATACGATTAGCCCGAACGTGCTGAACGAGTTTCGTGTGGGCGCAAGCCGCGAGCTCGATAAGTACAAGCCGCCCTCCCTTGATTCGGGCATTACAACGGCGCTTGGCCTTCAGCCGGCCTACGGCACCAACTCTCCGGCCGACATGTTTCCCGGAGTTACGATTGACCAGGGAGCGGGAGTCGGACGCATGGTTTTGGGCGCTGGAGTCCAAGGCCAAAGTGGCGATAACGGTAACATCGATGCCGTTCTGGGCCAGGGTGTCTACAATGTTTCCGATGTCCTTACGCTCATTCGCGGCAAGCATACCATCAAGGTTGGCGGCGAGTACGACCGGATTTACCAGAACTATACCTTCTGGGGCGATAAGAGTTCGGGCAATTTCGAATTCAACGGAAGCATCACCGGAATCCCGTACGCCGACTTGCTTGCAGGCGACGTTTACGGATGGTTCGTTTACAACTACGACCCAACCAGCGCTCACAGTTGGGCTTCGGCGGTATTCGCCAGCGACGACTTCAAGGTCTCATCGCGCCTGACGCTGAACTTGGGCCTCCGCTGGCAGATGCAGTCCGGCTGGGGCGTGAAGCACAACCTGTTCGGCAATTATGACCCATTTCTGCCCAATCCGGGCTTTCCTTGGGAAGTGCTTCCGCCCGGCACCCGTGGGGCCCTCCTCTATGGTGGGCAGAGCGACGTTGCCTATGGAGGGTCGACGAGCAACATGAATACAATCCAAAACGGCGCTTATAAGGAATTCGCGCCCCGAATTGGCATCGCTTGGTCACCCCGCCCAAAGTGGTCCGTCCGGGCGAGCTTCGGTATTTTTGACGCGCCACGCGATGCCGAGAATTACACCGATGGGGCGCTCGGCCTCGGATTCAATCCCCACGGCAGCGCTGGGTACAGCTCCGGCGTAGCGGCATTCAAACTGCAAACAGGACCGCCTCCCGGCACGGTCGTCTATCCGACACTTCAAACGCTCTCGCCGTTGCTGAGCAACGATAGCGGCGTGCAGTACTACCCGCGGAGTATGCCTATTGACTACGTGAAGCAGTTTCTCTTCAGTATTCAGCACGAGTTCGCGGGTGGCATCTTGTTGGACACAAGCTACGTTTACACGGGCGGCAGGAACCTAAACTTCCAAACCAATATCGACCAGCCTCTCCCAAGCCAATTTGGAAATACGTGCGTGAACAGCTACATTGTGCCTAACTGCGCGGGCCCTGTGCCGCAGTACACCTCCATTTCAGCCGCCCTCTACGACGGATGGTCGAACTACAACGCACTGCAAGTGCGCGTTCAAAAGCAGATGTCGTATGGCTTGAACTTCCAAGTCAATTACGCCTGGTCGAAATCGCTCGACACCGGCACCGGCGGCGGTCACGGATCGGGCGTTGATATCTACCAGAACGCGTACAGCCCCGCCGCCAACTACGGTTTGTCTACCTTCAACGCGGCACATACCTTGGCCGGTGAGGTCGTGTACGAACTGCCGTTCGGCAGCAGGCGGCAGTTTGCACTTCACGGCCCGCTCGACGAGATCGTGGGTGGCTGGCGCGTCTCGAGTAGTTTCCAGTGGCGCACGGGGGTTCCGTTCACCCCGGTGATCCAGGGTAACATTGCGAATCAACTTGATCCGGGGCTAACCTTAGCCCTCAGCAATGGCACCACGATGTATCCCGTGCTGGTTGGCAACCCCAAAGTGTCGAATCCTACGAACAGCCAATGGTTCAACCCTGCGGCCTACGCCGATCCGGCGCCTGGGACCTTTGGCGATAACGTACGCGGCACCCTGATTGGGCCGGGTTTGACGCTCGTAAACCTGAGTATCGCAAAAGAGTTTCCCCTTCACTTCGAGGGGGTGAAACTCGAAATCAGGGCTGACGCGTATAATGCCTTCAATCATACTAACTACGGCAACCCAGATGCGAACGTTGGCTGGACGTGTGCAAATATGGCGTTGCCATGTGGATCCACCACCGCCGGTGCCACATTGGCCGATGGCACCGCGGGCACAGTCACCAACCCCGCAGGCTTCAACGCGAACAGACGCATCATACAATTGGGCGCTCGCTTTTCATTCTGAGCCCACCGCCGGAGTTTGACTGACACGCCCCTGCGGGGTGCGGAAGCAGCTTTCCTTCCGCACCCCGCACTTTTTTTGCGACTCGTCCAGGCGGCGGGTTTCGTGGTGTCTTTCGCGCCGCGAGCACGCCCGGAATTTCTGCCCGCTCCGATTGGCATGCTGTGATATGGTGAGAGCGCAATCAGGATAGAGAGACGACGAGGAGCCCTTTGCAACTCGCCCGAAGACTCCTAATGGCAGGCTTCGTTCCTCCATGAAACAGCCCCAACCCAGTAAGCCTCATGAATCCGCGTTTCACTTGGGCGCCTCTCCGGCTGTGGCTGCGAATCGGGTCGGACGCTTATGCGCCAGGCCGCTGGTTTTGGTTCTCACGCTTCTTGCGAGCGCGCTCGCAGTCATGGCCGCACAAACCGGAGCTTCCCGCGCTGCAGGGATTCACGATCACCTTCGGAAGGCGGCCGAGTACCTCAAGGCGAACGATCCGAACTCCGCGGTTAAGGAGTTCGATGCCGTCCTGGCACTCGATCCCAAGAACGCCGAGGCGCTCACCAATCGCGGCACGGTACGATTCCTCAAGGGGAATTGCCAAAGCGCATCCCAGGATTTGCGGAGCGCCCTGGCTGTTGATCCATCGCTCCTGAAGGCCAAGGCGATGCTGGGCGTCTGCGAGAATCGGATGGGCGGCAGCTCGGCAAAGGCTCTGCTGGAAAGCGTCTATCCGAAGCTGAAGGAGAAGCACTGGCGGACGATGGTCGGCATGGAACTTGCGGGGCTGTATTACCAGCAGGGCGACCTCGACCGCACTGCCTCCGTGATCCGCTCCCTCGTGGATCTTGATCCTGAGAACGTCGATATTCTGTATGCAGCCCAGCGGGTTTATTCTGAACTCGCGGATGACACGCTAAACAAACTGGCCGTTGTCGCACCGCAGTCCGCCCGGATGCAACAAGTGATCGCGGAGCGCTTAATCAATGCTGGAGATCTGCAGGGCGCTATCGAGCACTACAGGAAGGCGCTGGAGATCAACCCGCGCCTGCCCGGCGTGCGCTACGAACTGGCTGAGGCCGTCCTCGAGTCGTCGCCTAATGACGCGCAGGCGCAGGCTGAGGCAGAAAAGGAACTGGAAACTGCAGTGAAACTCGATGGCGAGAGTGCCAGGGCGGAATGCTTGTTCGGAAGGATTGCTGTTCTGCGCTCAGACCTAGAGAGCGCCTATGCTCGCTACAGTCGTGCTTTTACCCTGAATCCGAGAGAAGTGGAGGCCCAGATCGGTCTCGGCCGTGTACTGATGACGATGGCGAAGCCTCAAGAGGCGGTAAAGTATTTGCGGATGGCCGTCCAATCTGATCCGCTGAACACCGAAGCGCACTATCGGCTGGCAACGGTTTGCAGGAAGCTTCAGTTGAAGGACGAAGCCGAGAAGGAGTTGCGGCTGCTTCAGGAAATCAAGCAGACGAAGGAGCGTGTCACGGAGCTGTACAGGCAGATGAACAAGAAACCTAAGGCCCAAGACGAACAAATCCCCGATGTGGAACCATGAAGACGCATCGATTTTCCTCGGCGATCTCTGTTCTCGTCTTTCCCTGCGATCTTTGCTCAGTCCGACCTTAGTAGGATTGCCCGGGCGAATCACAAAGATAAGATTTCCGCATCAATTGTTGGGATAGTGGACGCCCCAGGCCCGCGGCAGGTGGCCGTCGGGCCACTCGCGGGGAATGAGGGGGAAAGTGTCGACACAACCGCGTTGTCTCTTGTGCTGGATCGCCATGATTTTCGGCCTCTTATGCGCTTCTGCGTGTGGCGGCGGCTCATCTGGGGGTCCTCCACCCCCTCCTCGCACTTCACCTCCGGCGATCACGAAGCAGTTCGGGGCTGTGAGTGTAACCTTGAACGGCGCCACGTCATTGACATTTACCATCACAAATCCCAACGCCAGTGCCTCTTTATCCGGGATCGGCTTCACCGACTCCTTGCCCGCGGGTCTGGTCGTTGCCACGCCCAATGGTTTGACCGGCAGCTGCGGCGGCGGAGCCATTACAGCGGCCGCCGGGTCGGCCAGCGTCAGCCTTTCCGGCGCGACGCTGGCCGCGAGCGCTGCGTGCAACTTCGCTGTGAACGTTTCCGGCACGAGCACCGGTGCCAAGAACAATGTCACGAGTGCGGTGACCTCAACGGAGGGTGGAAACGGACTGACCGCCTCGGCGAGCCTCAACGTGGCCGGGCCGAGCCAGCAACCACCGCCACCCACCGACATCACTCCGATCGCCGGCGACGTCTATTACATCCTGAATCAGCAGAGCGGGCTCCAAGCCGACCTCACCAACAACTCGACGACCCCCGGCGACCACGTCATTCAGCAGCAGCGCAGCTTCATAAACCTCAGCCAGAGATGGACATTCACCAAGCTGGCCGGAGGTTTTTGGGAAATCAGCGATAGATCCAGCGGCCTGTGCTTCGACAGTTCCGGAACGGATGTCGTGCAGAATACCTGCGCCGCAAGCACAACACCTACACAGCAGTGGACCCTCACCGCGACGTCCAACGGCTATTACACCATCACAAACAGCGTTACAGCCCTCTTGGTGGATATTCAATCCGCCGCTGCTGGTGCGTTTCTGGACGAAACCTCCTTGTCCGGCAGCGCCACGCAGAGCCAGCAGTGGTTGCTGCGTCCCGCGTTTTTCCGGGGAGTGGACAACGCATTGCTGGAAAAACAGGAGGCTGCGCGCGCTTCTACGGGCTTGCCCTGGTGGAAAGACGGGGGCCAGCAGTTCGACGTTCTTCAAATCCTCAAGAATCACGGCGTGAATATGGTGCGCGTAAGGCCAAGCTCGGTGCCGCCCTATGCCAATGCGTCGCAGGCAGGATGCAGCGGCAATGACTCCTGCTATGCGGAAACGGAAGCGCAGGATCTGGACCTGGCAAAACGCACGAAAAATCTCGGCATGAGCCTACAATTGACTCTGCTCTTCGACGGCAGCCGCTCCGCCAGCGTTCCTTCGGCGTGGTCCGGCCACACTCTTTCGCAATTGCAAACCGACGTCTACAACTACGTCAAAGCGGAGGTTCTGGCCTATCGCCAGGCCGGCGTCATGCCCGATATGGTGTCCATCGGCAATGAAGTGGACACGGGATTCCTCGGCTCCATCGGCAGCCCCACCGGCCCCAACTTCGGTGGCTTCGCGGCCTTGCAAATCCAGGGCATCCAGGCGGTCAAAGATGCTGCCGCCGACACTTCGATTGGCCCCGCGATTCCAGCTCCCCTGACCTGCATCCACATCACGCCGGCTTGGGATCTCACGCAATTCTTCACGCTCGCCAACAATAACAACATTCAATACGACGCCATCTGCCACAGCTATTACCCCATTTTTCATGGTCCCTTGACCGACGCGCAGGCCGCGGCATCCAACCCCAACAACAAACCCGTTGAGCAGGACGTCCTCACTGCGGCGGCGAACAACTTGGGCAAGCCGATTTTGACCATTGAAACCGGCGAACACTACGAAAATGGGTTTCAGGCGAACGATCCGTGGTACCCGCCGAGCCAGGCGAACCAGCGGCAATTCCTGGTTGATCTGCAGACTGTGCAGAAGGGTTTGCCGAACAATCTGGGAATGGGCCTCGCCTACTGGGATCCAGCCGGTGTGAACATTCCAAGACCGGCCGGGGGGCTTTTCAACGGTGACAATCAGCCCGATGCCATCTACATTTGGACCGGCCTGACAATCTTCGACAATGCGGACACTTCAGGGACGACCGATGTAAATGCGCCCAACTACTCAACGCCGCTTCCAGCGTTGGATGCGCTGGGCAGCCACTAGGCTGCGCCACGGGAGGAGGAACATGGCTGCTGGCATCAGTCACAGGCTTCTTGTGGTCCACTGGCACGGAATCCACGTGGGAACGCTGACTCGCAGGATCATGCCAAAAGCACGGTCGGCCGTCGCCGTAGCGCTCGCCCTGCTTTTTTCCGGCGCCAGTCTTCGGGCGTCGGACTACGCCGTTGGTGCGGACCTGTCCTTCCTGATGCAGGCAGAAAGCAGGGGGAAGGTTTTCAGAGACAACGGTCAGGCCAAGCCGGGGCTCGAGATATTCAAAGATCACGGTTACAACTGGGTCCGGCTCAGGCTTTTTCACACCCCCACCGAGCTTCCCAATAACCTGGACTACACGATTGCACTGGCCAAAGCGGCCAAGAAGCTTGGGTTTCATTTCCTGCTCGATTACCACTACTCGGATACTTGGGCCGATCCGGGCAAGCAGTTCATCCCCAAGGCTTGGGAAGGCATGTCACATCCCCAACTCGTGAAGGCAGTGTTCGAATACACCAGAGATACGATCATTGCTTTCCGCAACGCGGGCGTGCTCCCCGACATGGTCCAAGTCGGCAACGAGATTACGAACGGGATACTCTGGCCCGACGGTCGTCTGCCCGGTCGTTGGGACAGCTTCGCCGAGCTGGTCAAAGCAGGCATCGCCGGCGTGGAAGCGGGAGCGGGAAATGAGCGGCGCCCGCGAATCATGATCCACATCGACCGCGGCGGCGACAAGGTCCGCACCAAGGATTTCTTCGACAAGCTCAATTTCTATCAAGTAGACTATGACGCCATCGGACAGTCCTACTACCCCTGGTGGCATGGGAGCCTCAACGATCTCCGCGAAAATATGGTTTTCATGGCCCAGGAATACAAGAAGGAAATCTACGTGGTCGAGGCCGCCTATAACTGGATGCCCTCAGAGTATAAGAACAAGCTCGCGCCGTTTCCCGAGACCCCGGAAGGGCAACGGCAATTTTTGGAAGAGGTGAATCGCGTTGTGCAAGAAACTCCAGATGGTCGCGGTAAGGGCGTTTTTTGGTGGGAACCGGCAGTCGCAGGGCCGCTGGGCTCTCGAGGGTTCTTCGATGAGACTGGCAACACGCTGCCCGTGATTACGGTATTCGACAAGTACACGCGTCACTGAGGGTGTAGGCCATGACGAACGACAGTGCGCCGGCGGGGTCGGTAAGCCGGCGCGACCTACTGAGGCAGGCCATTGGCGCGGCAGCAATGGTTTCCGCGTTTCAATCCATCGGTTCTGACTACGCTCAGGCCCAGCCCACCGGTTCCGCGCCGAGAATCCGGGACAGTTTTGACTTTGGATGGAAGTTCTTAAAGGGCGAATCCTTGGGCGCACAGCAGCCCGAGTTTTCCGATTCGTCCTGGAAAAATGTGGACCTGCCCCACGATTGGAGCATCGAAGGCCCCTTCAATGAGAGAGAACCCGCCGGTTCGCCCGGGGGGTACCTGCCAACGGGCATCGGCTGGTATCGAAAACGCTTCAACCTACCCGAATCTTACAAAGAGAAGAAGGTCGGCATCGAGTTCGATGGCGTCTATCAGAATAGCGAAGTGTGGATCAACGGCCAGTATCTGGGCAAGCGTCCCTACGGATACATTCCGTTTTTCTACGATCTCACGCCGCATCTCCGTTTCGGGGGCGACAACGTAATTGCAGTCCGGGTGGACAATTCCCACCAGACCAACTGCCGCTGGTATTCAGGATCGGGCATCTACAGACATACTTGGCTGCTATCTACGAACAGAGTCCACGTTGCACACTGGGGCACGTTCGTCACCTCGCCACGCGTATCGAAGGACGCCGCGACACTCCAGATCAAAACCAGGGTGAAGAACGAAGGAACACACGCCGCCCGTTGTACGCTGGCTGCTAACCTCCTCGACGTTGATGGCAAGGCCGTCGTGCGCGCGGAGGCGGGCCAGGAGGTCGCCGCCAACGGGGAATACGAATTCGTGCAGCAGGTAAGGGTGGAGCAACCGCATCTCTGGTCGGTGTCTGATCCGCATCTGTACATCGTCCACTCCACGCTTCGGGAACAGGACCAGATCCTCGATGAGTACGATACCCCGATCGGCATCCGGGAAGCCCTGTTCGATGCGGACAAGGGATTTCTGCTAAACGGTGCGCGCCTAAAGCTGAACGGCGTCTGCCTCCATCATGACGCCGGTTGCCTGGGAGCCGCTGTGCCGGAGCGGGTATGGGAGCGGCGGCTGGAGATTCTGCGGGAGATGGGTTGCAACGCAATCCGGACCAGCCACAATCCATACGCCGCGGAATTCCTGGACCTATGCGACCGGATGGGGTTCTTCGTGATGAATGAGGCCTTCGATGAATGGAAAATTCCCAAGGGACAGATTGGTCCCAACGGTTACAGCAACTACTTCGACGAATGGTACGAACAGGACGTAAAGAGCTTCGTCCAACGCGATCGCAACCACCCCTCAGTCGTATTGTGGAGCGCGGGTAACGAAATCGGCGACCAGTCCGATCCGCAGGGCCCTGAGACGCTCCGTAAGCTTCTGGAAGTGTTTCGCGCGGAAGACCCCACGCGTCCGGTTACAGCCGGTTGCGACCAGATCATGTCCGAGCCTCTTTCGAACAGGGCCCGGCCCGAGTTTCTCGCTCTTCTCGACATCGTCGGCTACAACTATGTGGACCGCTGGCGCGACAGGACCGAAAAATACTACAGCATTGACCGGCACTCGTTTCCTCAAAGGCGCTTCATCGGCACGGAAAGCGAGTCCATGGGTGGCATTCGGGGTGATTATCGCGGATTGTTTATGGACGAACCGCCGGGCAGCTTCTTTAGTTTCAGGAGGGGCAGAAATATCGACGTAGAACAATTGTGGAAGTTCGTCAGCACCCATGACTACGTCGCCGGGGATTTCATGTGGACCGGCATAGACTACCTGGGCGAGGCACGCTGGCCGATGAAAGGCTCGTCGTCCGGTGTGCTCGATACTTGTGGCTTCAGGAAAGATGGCTTCTACTTCTATCAGAGCCAGTGGACCGACAAGCCGGTGCTGCACCTGTTTCCGCATTGGAACTGGAAGGGTAAAGAAGGCCAATTCGTGCCCGTGACCTGTTTCACCAACTGTGACACGGTAGAGTTGTTTTTGAACGGCCGGTCCGTCGGCGTGAAAGGATATGCTTTCCCGCGCTTGGGTATGGAGGGCACCTACGGCCACTTCCCAGCTCGGGCCAGCGTCACGCGGACCACGGCCGACCTCCACTTGACGTGGGATGTGCCTTACGAGCCGGGCACGCTGAAAGCCGTAGGAATCAAGGAGGGCAAGATCGTCGCTGCCGTCGAGGTTTCCATAACGGGAGAGCCGTTGATCATTGGCTTGTCGGTAGACCGGGAGGTTATCTTGGCGGATCGCCGCGATGTTGCCCACCTTACGGTTCGAATCCTAGATGACCAGGGCAGGGCGGTGCCGGGCGCGGATAGTGAGGTCGCCTTCGCGGTTGGGGGAGAGGGAAGGATTCTCGGGGTGGACAATGGAGACCCGCAGAGTCACGAGGACTTCAGGTCCAACCGCAGGAAGGTGTTCCATGGTTTGTGCCTGGCGATCGTACAATCCACAGGTAAACCCGGCCAGATTCGAGTCACAGCGACCTCGCCTGCGCTCAAATCGGCGAGCGTAATCATCACAAGCAGGGCGTGAATGGCGATACGGTTCGATCGAGCCATCAAGACTTCGGCAGTTTCCGCCCTCACCCTAGCTCTGCTCCTCGGTCAAGAACTTAGCGCTCTTCCTCAGATCCAAAAGGACGCCTTGTCGAGATCCATCGAGCAACACCCCACAAGGCCAAGGTCGGCGCGGCTCCCGTCACCGCCCGTTTTCCAGGATGTCGCGGCACAAGCGGGCCTGACCGTCCCCCACATTTCGTCACCTGACAAAAAGTATATCGTCGAGTCCATGAGCGGTGGCGGTGGCGTCGGCCTCTTTGACTGCGACAACGACGGTAGACTGGACATGGTGGTGGTCAATGGTTCAACGATAGACCGCTTTCGCCACGGCGACGATCCGATGGTGACGCTTTATCACCAGGAAGCCGACGGAAAATTCACGGACGTTACCAAGTCAGCTGGGTTGACGCGTCTGGGCTGGCGTGTGGGCGTTACGGTGGCCGATTTCGATAACGATGGGTGGCTGGACCTGTACGTGACCGGATACGGCGGCAATGTGCTGTACCGCAACCTCGGTAATTGCAACTTTGAAGACGTCACGGAAAAAGCTGGAGTTCGCGGCGGCGGCTTCAGCACCGGCACCGCATGGGGAGATTATGATCGCGACGGATATCGGCGCCGCTAAACAAGCCTTCCTGCGCTAGAGGATTGACTTGCGATTCGATCGTGAGGGTCGTGCTGTCTTGGGAAAACAGAGGACAGTGACGCGGCGCGAGGCGCTAGGACTCCTGGGCGGCGCCTTGGTGTTGCCTGCCTTCCAAACCGCTGTTGCTCCCGGCACGGCTGCGCCACCGCGGATACGCTTCTCGCTCGAAACACTGCCCTGCCGCCTGGAAACTGACGAGACTCTTGCGACCCCGCACGCTCCCGCAACAATGGCGGGCGGCGTCGCCGTCTTCGATTACAACAAAGACGGACGTCCAGATATTTTCTTCACGAATGGGGCGAATATCGCGACTCTCAAGAAGGATTCGCCGAAGTTCTCCAACCGGTTGTTCCGCAATGAGGGTCACGGGGTTTTCACTGACGTTACGAAAGCGGCAGGCTTGGCCGGGACGGGATACGACAATGGTGTAGCCGTGGGCGACTACGACAACGACGGATATCCCGACCTCTTCGTAGCGGGCGTCCACGGCAACACCCTTTACCACAACAACGGCGACGGGACCTTTACCGATGTTACGGCGAAGGCGGGCCTGGGCCGCTCCATTGACCCCGAGTACGGCCCTCTCTGGTCGATTACCGCCGCCTGGGTGGACGTCAACAATGACGGGCTGCTTGACCTGTTCGTCCTCAACTACTTGCAATGGGACGTCAAGAAAGAGCCCATGTGCGGGTTTGGCGGCGCGAACGACTACTGCAGTCCGGGTCTCTATCTGGGCCAACCCAACCAGTTGTTCTTGAACCGTGGCGATGGAACTTTCCAGGATGTGTCAGAGGAATGGGGTATTCGCGCTCACGTGGGCAAGGGGATGGGCGTCGGTGTGGCGGACTACGATCTGGATGGACGGCCCGACCTGTTCGTTACCAACGATAGCTCCTACAATTTCCTGTTCCACCACACCGGGAGGAAATTCGAGGAGATCGCGCTTCAGGCGGGCGTAGCCTTGATTGAGGACGGCGAATTCATCTCCGGCATGGGTTTGGATTTTCGGGACCTTAACAACGACGGCTACCCTGACATCGTGTTCGTAGCCCTCAATAATCAGACCTTCCCGATTTTCCAAAACATGAGCGGCCGCGGTTTTGAGGAAGTCACCTTTCGGAGCGGGATGCGGCAATTGAGCGGGTCCATGGCCGGATACGGCCCAGGCCTCTACGATTTTGATAACGATGGATGGAAGGACCTGTTCGTTTCCCGGGGGCATGTCGAGTGGGTCCCGAGGCCCGGCATAGCGATCGAACAGTACAACACGGTCTTTCGTAACCTGGGCACTAGTGGGAAGTGGCAAGCCCTGACCGGCGAGGCAGGGCTGGATGCTTCTCCCCCTGCGCGACATCGCGGATGCGCCTTCGGCGACTTCGATGGCGACGGCCGGATGGACGTCGTGGTCACGGCGCTGGGAAGAGAAGCCGAGATCTGGATGAATCGCACGGAGGGCTCCGGGCACTGGCTGGACATTGCCTTGGAAGGCACAAAGAGCAACCGGGACGGGATAGGCGCGGTCATCAAGGTAGTGACGACGGCAGGCGCGCAATACAACCACATGACCACCAGCGTGGGCTACGCTTCTTCCAGCCATGGATCGGTGCATTTCGGCCTCGGTGCCGACTTCAGCGCTAAGCAGATCGAAATCCGTTGGCCGTCAGGAATCGTCCAGACGCTCCAAAACGTCGCCGGTGATCGATTGCTCAAGGTGAAGGAGCCTTCGGGGTGACGATATGCTCCTTTGATTGGCGCTGCCGCTCCTGCTCGCTGATCCGGTCGACATCGGACGTGCCATCTACCATGCCGAGGCCCACAAGGGAGTCGGAGGCGGCGGTACCGGCGCCTGTTCCGGTGACTTTTTGCTTGGGGCTCTGGCGGCTTGCGCGCAGATCACCTGTCAGATGGTGGCTGCGGCTATGGGCATACCAACCGAACGCATTGAAGAGGTCACGGTGGAGGGAGACTTGGATCTCCGAGGTACCCTTGGCATATCAAAAGACGTGCCCGTCGGCTTTGAGAGTATTCATCTTCATTTTGATGTCGATGCGCCTAAGGCCACCCCGGAACAACTGCATGGATTGTGAGAAAAAACGGAACAGTATTGCGTGGTGATGCAAACCTTAATGCGGCCGCCGAGTCTGCAGACCGAGTGGGTTGGTCACGGTTGAACACTCGGCCGCGATAAGTCTTCACATGTCTCTACGAACGATAGTTGTCGTAATCAAGGCCTTCACCCAAAGGGACCGGGAGTGCGCCCGCAGAACGCCGCTTCACCAACGTGGGCTTGCGAAGACCCACCTGTCTCGTCCAGTCGGAGATGAGAGGCCCGACTGGCCTTGTTGTTTCTGAGGTTGGCTGGGAGGCCTGGACTCGAACCAGGATACTCAGATCCAGAGTCTGATGTCCTACCGATTGGACGACCTCCCAGCCGTCGCGAGTAATAAGAAGGACGCGCCATCTGTCCAGCATGACGCTGGCCACGATCCATCTAATCTACTGTATTCATGATTCCCAAACCCGTCAACTGGGGCCCGCCGACTTACGCGAACTCGCCAAGCTTGTCCACAATCTACCGTATAGCAGCAAGTTAGCCTCGCACGAACGAATGGGATCTCAGGCAGAGTGAGCGACGACGTGGCCGAACGCCGACCGAGTCCCACAACAGCATCTACTCAAATCATCGGTCGAGGTGACCAACCTCCGAAGCGACAGGCGTCGTCCCCGTGGGCCATTGGCAAACCTTCCGTGGCAGGGGTGGGATATCAGGCGCAGAATCTGATGTCCCACCGTCTGAGAAGTCTTATTATCAGCAGCTTACGACATTGCCGCACGGGGCAATTGGGGCAATCACGCCTGTTTTGATTTCCGACTAGAGAGGATATTCTCACAGGCCCCCTACGCACGGCCCCAAGTGGTCGTGTCACCGTCCGCATCCCGCAAACTCATCCGGGACACAAACAACGGGTCGTGGCGGTCACCGATGGTGAAGGGGTCGTTGGCGTCGTAATTCCGCAACCCGGCTGGAACCGGCGACCGGGTGAAGGGCCCCTACCTCAGGAGGGCTACGGCGACGGCGAGGCAGACACGTTTACCGCGACCACTGCTGGCGGCAGACCGCCTTCCTCAGAGGTAAAGGACACCACGCGGTAGGTGTAGGTGCCGGCTGTGGTCAGCGAGGTATCCACGAATTGCGTGGTCGTGAGCATAGAGCTGATGGCAACGCCCCATGGTGTCTCTGAAGATTTCGCGGGAGCGCCTTCAGGTCCAGGATCGCGGAAGACTACGTATCCGATGATGTCAGTGCGCGCCGCTCCGCCAGCCGCCACCGGCGGCTGCCAGTCAAGCTGAACACCTCCGGCAGTGGCGTTCCAACTGGCCTGCAGATTCTGCGCGGAGAGGCTCTCCGGCGCGGCGGGAACGACGACGGCAATTAGATCGGAGGGATCGCTTTCCAGGCCCTCCGTGTTTACCGTGGTGACGAGATAGAAGGAACGCTTGCCCGTCAGCGGAGTCTCATCCACGAAGGTCTCGCTGTTGAAGCTCAGCGGCGAACTGTTCAGCTTCTCTCGAGGCGCGGACGGGTTTCGCGTATCGGTGCGATAGACGTTCAATCCCGCAAAATCGGTCTCCGGGATCCCGGCGAACGTGAGCTTGACCTGGCGATCGTCGGTCAGTTCGAGATGAATCAGCCGCGGCGGGTAGGGCTTGATATAAGACGCCAGCGTGAAACGCACCTTGTTCGAAAACGAGGACTCCACGTAGCCCTGATCGTAGGAGGCGATGCGGTAGTACTGAACGTTTCTCGAACTAATGGGAATGTGGTCCACGAACTCGTAGCGGTTGCCGATGGAGACTACGGTCAGCTTCTTGAAGAAATTGGCGGGGATGGCCTCGCGAGCGGCAACGGCAGAGACTCTTGCGGCGCCCGGCGACACTTGGCGCATGCCCGGTGTGGCCGATGCGCTTTGATTGGAACCGATGCCGGAGACGATCTGTGTTGATGTGGACGAGGCATTTTGGCCGGCACTGACGCCCGAGAGGGTCTGTGTTGATGTGGACGAGGACGCATTTTGGCCCGCACTGACCCCCGTGAGGGTCTGTGTTGATGTGGCCGAAGCACTTTGGTTGGAACCGATGCCGGACACAGCCAGCGTCTTGGGAGCGGCTGCGGCTATTGGAGTTGTCGAGAATCTTTGCGGTGCAGCAGCGATCGGCTTCTGAACGGTTGCGGCGCCTACGCCGCTTATGTTCTTGAAGTAAAGCATCGGCGAGACGGCGGTCCTGAAACCGAATTTGCCCGTCAGCGTAGCGCGCGTCGCCGGATTGAAACGCATCACGCCGCTCGACTGAGCCGCAAACTCGTCCACAAGCACGGTGCCGATGGTCTGCTCACGGGGTAGTTCGCGAGAAATCAAGGCCGCGACGCCTTTGGCCATTTCGGCACGCGGAGCCGCCGTAACCTCAGGACGAAGGTTGAACGGCTGCACGCTGCGCACCTTGACTCCTGCAGGCACGGGCACGGATGGGACTGCCGCTTGCGTGGACATCTGGCCGGTCTGCACCGCAGACTGCGCGGCTTGCGGCACTGTAACCATCTGCGCAGAGCGCAGACCACCGGCACTGGGCGCGACGACTTTGGCGCCGCCCTTGGAGATAGCGGACGGCTGCTGCACAGCGGATGCCGCTAGCGACGGAGAAACGATCACTTGCTGCGCGACCGAACGCGTGAACAGGCTGGCATTGGCCTGAACGAAGTTCGTCGCCGCGAGGAAGTGCTGGTCGAAAAGCTTCAGTCCATCGGGATTTCCAGGAGAGCTGGACTTCAGGACGCGGAATCCGGCGAGGTCGATGTCGCTCTCTTTGACGCGCCAACTGATGACCACATCCACGACTTTCAGGTTGGGGTCGTTGTTCAGTTGATCCACGGACTGCAGCGGGGTAACGGTGATGTCCACGGGAGGCGCGGGAAGCTCCAACTTTCGCGCGGCAGCCGTGATCCGTTCGGAAGGATTGCTCTCATCGTCGTGCGTTGAGTCACGCGTAACGCCGACGGCGGTAACGAAGAACTGGAACGGGTGGCGGACCTGCTTGGTGGTGAAGTCATATTGCGCGGCGCTCGGCGGCAGAGTGGCGACCACGCTGCTGGCGCCGGGATTCTCGAGAGTGGCCTCAGCGACGCGGACGTTCAGCGATTGGACCAGCGGGTCGCTGACGGCATCCCAAGCTAGGCGGACCACCCCGCGGTCCGTCGGCTGGGTGACGTTGCGCACGCGAGACGGCGGCGCAGGAACGTGATGCGCGTGATGCGGGTCGCTGGGCGACGATTCGTTTCCCTGCCCCAGCAGGTCGCGCGAGGCCACCTTATAAATGTAAGACTTGCGCAGATCGGGAGGCTCATCCACGTAGTAGTAGCTCGGCAGGACGAGATGTTGCGCGAGAGCGAGCTGCACGCGGTCGGCCTGCGTTTTCAATTGCTGCGGCATCGTGGCCGTGGCCAGGGATTCCGCGCGCGGGGCGGTGATGGCCGAACTGGCAACGCTGCTGGGCAGACCCATAGTGGCCATGCGCGCCGTATTGACGGTGGCGCCCTTGGTGACGAGCGGAGTCGCAGGGGTGAGTTTCGAGGGGCCGGCCACCTGCGCTGGTGAAGTGTTCATCGCCTGCTGCAGGAGAGCGGCGCGGGCTGCGGTGGGCGAATAGATTCCGAGGCGCCCTTGGGCTAATTGCGCTGCGGGAACGATCGGCTGCGACGTCAGCAACACAAAGCTGCTCGAGCCGGCTTCGGCGCGAGAGACCGTGTATCCTTCGGAGTTCGGAATGAGATCCCATGAGAGATAGATGCACTCCCTTCCCTCTTCCACCTTCAAATTGGTGGGCGCGGGAGGAGCGGTGATCTGGCCTGCTACGATCTCCTTGCTTGTCTGTCCAATGGGGAAGCGCGTGCCGGGTGGAACGGGAGTAGCACTGGCAGGAATGAATTCCGTGCCGGCAGGATAAAACGCGAGCTTGCCATTCTGCTGGTATACACCCTGGTTCGGCGTGCCGGTGATCATCTCGACGCGATACAAATAGTGCTTGCCTGCTTCGACCGTGGTGTCGAAGAAGCCGACGCCGCGCAGGATGGCCGAGGGCGGATGAAACGTCGCCAGCAGCATGCCGCGATCGGCGCGCCGGTCGAGGACGTTCTGGAAGCGCTCATAGGTGAACGCGCCGGGAGAAGCGACCATGGTGCGCGCTGCAGAGGTTTGAGCAGGCGTCGTGAGGGCCTGCTGGGGCATCTGCGACTGCGCCGACTGGGCTGCGGTTGGCGCAGACGGAACCTGCATCACGCGGAATTGCGGAGTGGCGGGCGTTGTGGCCAATGGTTTTGACGCGGATGCCGAGTGGGACTTCTCGAGCGAACGAATCGCAGCGGGCGGCACGGGCGCAGTGATCATCTGCTGGAGCCGGACGGGCAGCGTGGTTTGGAATACGTCGTGGAAATTCCCCAAGCGCGCGGGCCAGGCAACCGGCTGCTCGCTGGGCGAATTGATTCGTACGATGGGCTGCGGGGTGATTTGCACGAAATCCGCGTCTTTGCCGATTTCCTTGCGGGAAACGACGAAGGCCGCATCGGGTGAATAAAGGTGCTTCGGAAGAACGTCCGTCCAGGCCAGGTAGATGTCCGTCGGTGTGACGGCATAGTTCAGATCTTGGACCGCCGGAGGAACCGGATAGACAGTCGTATCCGGGCGGTTCGACAGAGGAACCTCAGCGCCTTCTATCGTGGTTTGGCCTTGGCCGGCGGCGAGGTCCGGACGGGCGTAGGACTGCGCGCCCAGCGGCAAAGGCGAGCAGAGCAACGCAACGAGGAGCAAAGTCACAAACTGTCGGATCGTATCGCGCATCGTCGCCTCCCTCAAAAGAGATCGCACAGGCCGTGACATCCGGTGTCGCCGGGATTCTCGCAGCTGTCGGACCAGAAGACCGTGGCGTCGCAGCAGGTGGTGGAAATGTCGCGGTCGCCGTTCAGGATGACCATGCGGCCGCGCCAGTGAACGATATCGTTGAGCTTCGCGCCCAGATAGCCGCGGAAGCCGGAGCAGTTATCGCAGCCCCACCCGTCCGGATAGGCGGGCGGACCGAGATGCGAGGCGTATTCATAGGTGAAATCCGCATCCAGATCGGCGAGGTCCCAACTCAAAACGTCCACTTCCACGTGAACGCCAAGACCCGCCGCGAAATAGTTTTCGGTGTCCGGCGGCCAGAGGTGGTAAGCATCGAATTTCTTGACGATTTCCTTGCGGATGAGATCGCTGAGGAGTTGTTTGACCTCTTCGCCGCTCACTTTGGCGAAAGCGTCCACGTAGATGTGGCCTTCTCCTTTGATCCCCGTGCCGGCGCCGGTCCAGTCGAAGGTCACGTCACCGAGGAGAAAGGCGCCTTCGGTCTTCTTCGTGTAGAAAAGTCCGAGAGCGCCGTCGGCCTTTAGGCTGGCAATGACGGGGATGTCCTTGATGCCGGTGCCGATATCAAAGTAGCCGCCGTCCACCCAGAAATTGAAGCGGACGCTGACCTCAGGTGTGCCGGAGGGCATGTTGTTACCGCCGCTTCCCGGCTGGAAGCTGTCGAACGACCCGGTCAGGCGGTTGTCGGAAGTGTCGAAATAAAGCTTGAACCCGCCATCGTTGACGAGCGTCAGCTTTTTCCCGTCCAACTGGCCGGAGCTGCCCTTCTTGGCGCTGGCGTTCCCCGGTGTTAGGTCGCTGCCGCCCGGCACCGTACCTGCAACGGAAAACGTCGTGGTGTCTTTGTCGAGATTAATGGCGGTGTCGCTGGAGGGAACCTGTACGTCCCCGGTTGAGTTCCCATCCTTGTCGGCTTGACCCATCGTCGTCGGGCCGTGGATGCCGAACTTCGAGATTCCCGTGTCATCGTCGAACTGAATCCAGTTAGCCGGGTCGGGCGGGTTTTGGGGATCGAGCTGTACCCCGGGGTTGCTGCTGCACTCGTTCTGGTCGTAATTCACCTTGCAGGTGTACTGAAGGTGCGCACCTTCGAGAACCGAACCGCCTTCGTGCTGCGGCAGGGTGAATCCCAGGCTATCGTCGGGAGGAAACGAGGGAACTACCTGCCAGGTTTTGCCTTCCACTGCGTCCGCCGACCATGGCCCCGTCACCAGGCCGAGCTGCGGCACGTCCATGTAGCTGACGCCGCGCCAAATCTCATAGTCCGGGGGCATCAGCTTCAGGCTAATGCCCACGACCATTTCCACGTTGTTTCCGGCAGGCATCTGGCGGGCCAGGTTGAAGGAGTCTTTGTACTCTCCCGAGTGGTCAAGCCCGTAGGCGATACAGGTTTGGTAAGTGTGAACATCAGCGTGCAAATTGTCAGGCGGAGGACCGCACGTTGAGCCGCTGTAGGATCCGTCGAAAACCTGGAATTGCACCGACTGTTTTCCAAAACCCGGCACAACCAGGTCCGTGTCCACGAGCGCGAACGGCCATCCTTCTCCAACCTCGTCGGCGCAGGCCACGAATGTGTCGAAGTTGATTCCGTGAAGAGTCGCCGCCAGGCCTCCGATGGATTGCTTTTCGTCGGAGGAGATGTTCATGTCGGCCAGCTTGGCGCAGGCGTGGCCGTTCTCATTGCGGAAAACGAGGATTTTCCCTTCGTGGGCGGTGAAGGCCTGCACCTCGCCCTTGTAGTTCCTCAGGAGATCTATGTAGAAGAGCCCGTCAAAAACAATCTTGTGCTCCTTCAGAATGACGACGCTGGGAACAATAGAGATGGGACTGCCTTTGCCCAGCTCCCACTTTTCGGGTGATATGAGCTCGCCGCCGACGAAATTGACGTCGTTGGTGGGATCCACCTCCAAATTCACGAGTTCGAGATTCAAATCGCCGAAGGGAATCTGCAGCGTGGCGTGAATGCGCGAGTCCGCCAATCGGCCGCGGCCGAACTTCAGGTCGAAGTCTTCAAACTGGATGCGGAAGCCTTCGTATTGCGAATAGGCGATCGCGGGAAACTCCACGCTGTGGTCCACTTCGTAGTGCATGGCGCCATAAACGCCCGCCGCCGTGAGCATAAAGCCCGGATCGCTCTTCGACGCCGTGTTGAAGAAGAAGCTCGGCGAGGCGGTCGTCTTCGTTGGGTCAGTTTCATCCTGAGGCCCAAGCCACGGCGTGGTCACCCATCCATAATCAATCTTCAAGCCATAGCTGGGCACCGGTTCGTTCACCAGCTCGTGGCCCTTGCCCCAGACATTCAACGTTCCCTTGCCCATCAGGAGCGACCACAGGACGGGCTGATTGAGAATCTGAGCGATGTTCCCCAGCGCCGCCGGTTGCACGATGGCGGCCTTACCCGAGTAACGAGCGACACTCGATGCCTCCAACCGCGCCAGAGCGGGCGAGAAGTTGCGAACTTCGGGCTGGGCGCTCTTGGCGGCGTATTGACTCGAGGTCAGGATAGGAATCGCCGCGGCTTGCTGCGTCATGGCCACAACATCAGCCGGCCGAGGCGCGGCACCTGCGATCGTCTGGGCAGGCTGCCCCGCTTGCACCTCCTGAATGACTTGAGACCGCCCCGCCCAGCCGGCCTGGACCTTGGGAATCGTGATCAGGCTCGCGGCCGGAATCGCCTTCGGCAAAAAGATGCGGATAGCAGGCGGCTCCGGCAAATTGCCAAAAGCGTCCCACACGATGCTGGGATCAGTGCCTTTCGAGAGTTCCACCAGCTTAATCGGAGCGCTGAGGGTTCCCGTCGCATCGAGCGTGCCGCTAAATGTGGCGTTCACGGTGTGATGGTTGTCGTCCCAATAGTTGTCGGGGAGTGCGATCTTTCCGGACATAGTGCCATTGACGATCGCACTGGCAGAAACCGTGTACTGGCCGGAACACTCGCTCAACTTGAAGCCATCCGGGAACAGCGGCGCGAAAGACGCGTTGGCATAACTGATGTTGCCGCGGATGCCGTCCGGCGCAAGGGAAAGTGAGAAGCCACTCGCGGGGAACTTGGCATCCAGTTTGTCTATGAACGGTGATTTGAGGTACAGCGGGCCCTGGTAGGTGGCCAGCGCTTGTGCGGAGAGGCCGCTCAGGGCTTGTGTGGCCGTGGGACTCAACGTGGCGCTCGGAGGCCGGTTGATCTTGACGCTTTGGCTCTGAACTTGGGTTTGAGCCATGGGAACCGCAGGAATGGACGCCGCCGCAGCAGCGGGCGTGGCGGGCGCAGCCGTGGCCATGCTCGCAGCCGCCGACCACTCGATGTCAAACGCGCTGGCGGTCTTCCCGACCGTTCTGACCGTGGGGCCGCGGCGAAGTTCGGGAGCTGCGGTACCGCCGGGATCGCCCAAGAAAACGGGGGCGGTGCCGACTTGCCACGCGGCCGTGAGCGGACAAGATGCCTGCAACATGCCGTCGCCGAGCAAGCCGCGCACGGTGCACTTCAACGCGCCCTCGATCGCTCGGCCTTCCGACGAAGTGGGAGTCGTCGCCGCCAAACGCAAGTCCATCGCTTCCGTAATCACGAGATCAAGATCGCCGGTGGCCATGCGCGGCTCGATGTGCAGGGAATGAACCTCGAATTGAAACCCGTGAAGGGCCAGCGTGTAAGCGTGAGATTCGCCGGCGGCCGCAGAAGGGTTGAAGTCGGAAACGTCGATCTTTCCTTCCGTCACTTGGCCATCCGGCTCGAATTTCAGCTTCGAAAAACTCACCACGAAAGACGTTGTGCCCGGCAGATCGAATTGCATGTTGGCGGTACCGTTTACGGCGGTGAAGGCGCACTTGCTGTCTGCCTTGCTTTTCTTCTCATCCCAAGTGGAAAGGGCGATCAGAAAGCCGGCCATGCGTCCCTGCTGCGTCGTTCCGCAGCGCCCGCCGACGTACTGCTTCGGAGGAATATTGAAAACGGGCGGAGCTTGCGTCTGCTGCGGCTGTGGGATGTAGATGGGTGTTTGGGGCTGCTGCACGGGCAGGCGGCCTGGGCGCTGGGGCTGCTGGTTCGTCGGTGGCTGTTGAGGCGCCGTCGTTCCCGTCGAACTTTGCCTCGGCGGCTGGGCATTTGTGGCCGGCGGCAATTGCCCGGTCGCTGCGGGCTGCGTTGTCTGCGCGGGGATGCGCAGCTTGACCGGCGGCGGTGGCTGCTGCTTCTTCTTCGCCGCCTCCTCCCGCTTCTTGCGCTCCTCTTCCTGCTTCTTCTTTTCCGCATCGCTCTGGGAGGATTGCTGAGAGGTGGCATGCGTGAGAGTCGTCTGCGCCAGCACCGGTCCGCGCCAGCCGACGATCAACGCCGCGAGGCCGGCGAGGGCGACAAAGGAGATTCCTCTTCGAGCGTAAAGCCAACGCAAGCACGATAACCCGGGGCATGCAGGCAAGCTAGACGAATTCATATGCGCCTCGTCACTTTCACTGAGATGGAATGGCCGGAGAATTCGACTCGACACGGATTCTCCTTTGGACGTTGAACTGACGGCATTTTACTCCGGCTGCCACCCAGGCAAGATTTTTCTTGCCGCCCATGTCTGAAAAGGAAGCACCGTCCTCATTCCGGGTTTTACTCTCGAGACGGTCTAGCCGGGAATAATATCGGCAAGATTGCACAGATCGGCTCGGCTCGCGTGGACGATCTCTTTGCCGTGGAGAAGTACGAGACGCTGTTCCAGATGACCTCTACGGCTACGGGGACGCTGCGTCGGGGGACAACGCTCTACGACATCTTCCAGGCCATTTCCCCGAGTGGTTCAGTGACCGGAGCGCCGAAGTGCCGCACCATGCTGATTATTCAGGAGCTCGAAGGAGCGACGCGGGGGTGTACACCGGGGCCACCAGGCACTTCTCGCCGGACGGCGATGCGGTGCTCAGCGTGCCGATCCGTACCATCGTGCTGGAAGGCAGCTCCGGTGAAATGGGCGTAGGAAGCGGGGTCGTGGCGGACTCCATTCCACTTGAAGAGTACGATGAGTGCGTGCTTAAGATCTCGTTCTTGACCCGCTCCCAACCTGATTTGCAGTTGCTGGAAAGTCTGCGGTGGGATGGCCAACATCATTTTCTGCGTGAGCATCTGGAACGGCTGAAATCCTCGGCCGAGTAGTTCGACATCCTCTTTGGCGAGCCGCAGGTGGTATGGGTCCTGGAGCAAAACGAAAGCCGTCTGCGCGTCTGGAGCACGTACAAAGCCTGATTGCTGCGGGATGCTGCGGGCGAAGTTTCTGTCGAGAATGCACCACTGGACGCGCAGCATGAGAGCGAGACGGTGATGCTGTCTCCAGTTCGGACATCCTCGCTGAACAAGTCTCTGTATCAGGAGACGACTCACTGTGAACTTCACGAACAACTTCATGCCGACGCCGGACAGCAAGGGCACGCGGACGCACTCTTCCTGAATGAACGCGGCGAGTTGACCGAGGGCGCAAGGAAGAATCTCTTTGTCGAGATCGCGGGAATGCTTTACACGCCACTTGTGGAATGCGGACTGCCTGCCAGCGTTTGCCTGCGCATGTTCTGGAAAGTGAGCCACGCGCCTCAGGAAGGGCTCTCACCCCGAAGGACTTGAACTCAGCGGACGCGATCTCTGTGTGCAACTCCGTTCGAGGCCTTCGGCAGGTGCTCATGGCTGAGGCTGACATCAACCTTGCCCTGTGCGAACAGCATCGTTCCTGCAAGTGGAGATTCGTGGTCGAACGTCACTAGCATAGGATGCGAAGCGTACGCCGCCGGGCGGCTTTGTTCTAACGCGAAAACCGTACATGTGGAGTACTGGGAAGGCAATCATGTCACTTCTTCGTGTCGGTCACAGCCAGTTTCCGGTTCCTGTATGTGTTCGTCATCATAGAAGTGGGGACCCGCCGGATTCTACATTATGACGTGACGGCCCATCCGGCGGCAGAGTGAGTTTCCCCCGGGCTCCGAATTAGGAGATAAAGACAAGTGGCAAGGAAAGGTGGGTCAAAAGGAGGGGCAATTTAAGGAGACTTCCGCTTCGAGCTAAGTGCAACGGTCCGAACGGCTTATCACGTGATTCAACTACTATCCAGAGTCTGATGTCCTACCGATTGGACGACCTCCCAGCCGTTGGGGAGGAACAAAAAGAAACTGCGAGACGCTCTTGCGAAAAACCCCACTCTTGGTCCCGCAGATGCGTTCCCGGAGAGGCTACCGGGATGCAAGGAACGCGCCTGGGCGCACAAACGGCGCTTTCGCCAAAAATGGAGCGCCGGTGCCGCGTTGCGGACCCACCGCGATTTACAATTGTACCGTAGTCAGCAATCGAGAGCACGTCAACCGCGCGCCTCGCCGCTGCGTGACTCCGTCACCGGCACCAGCAACCCTTTCTGAATCTCGAATTCCATCCCGCGCCACTCAATGCGGTTCGAGACGAAACTGGCAAGCCACACGCCGAAGGCCAGCCCATCCCGCAGCGGGACCAGCCAGATCCTCCGCCGCACCACAGGATCGCGCAGGCCCCACACGCCTGCCGTCCACGCCATGGCGAATCGCAGCACCACGTAGACTGCCGGATAAAGCGCGGAGATCCATGCCGCCGGCGCCACCGCCGCCGCCAGCAGCGCCCAAAAGAGTCCGTGAGTGAATACCAACCCCAGATGTGACAGCGGCCTGATGTTCCGCACGCCGATGGCCCAGCGCAGCTCGTGTTGCAGGAAGCGCTTGAACGTTTGCACGGGAAACGCCATCCACACCGGCTCACGCAGCAACTCGATCCGGAAGCCGCGCGCGGCAATTCGTTTCCCCAGCTCAAAGTCATCGGAGTGATGATTGACGAGCGCCTCGAAGCCACCGATTTCCGCGAGCCGCCGCTTGGTTGTGGCCATCGTGGCGCCCAGGGTGAACTTCACTCCCTCGAGTTTCCGGTCCACCAAGACACTTGGGCAGAAATCCGTCGAAGTTCCCACACATTCCAACTCCGAGCCCAGGTCTCCCTCAACCATCCCGCGGAACAGCGCCGTGACCGCGCCTACGTGGGGGTCAACGAACGGCGCCGCCACCTCCCGCAAGTAGTCCGGCTCAACGCGCACATCACTGTCGTTTATTACCAGAAGCTCGTGGCGCGCCTCCCGAACGAGCCGGCACAGTTTGTTGACCTTGCCGCTGGCCCCCAGTTCCGGCGCGCCCACCAGCAGCCGGATCGGCCGCGCGGGAAAGTCGCGCATCAGCCGCTCGATGACCGGGATGGCCGGATCGTCCGCATCACTCACCGCGAAGAGAATCTCGTATTCGGGGTAGTCCTGCCGACAATGGCTGGAGAAATTCTCGTAGGCTTCCCGGTCCAACCCGCGCACCGGCTTCAGCACGCTCACCGGCGGCGTATAGGAAACCTCCGACTTCGCGGGCTTGCCGGAGAAGAAGTCGATCACGCAAACGATGGAGAAGAGATAATAAGCCAGGGGCGCGCACGCAGCCAACAGGATCAGCCATCGCACCGCGGTCCACAAATGGAGCGTATGGATGGCCATAGCGCGTCTCTATCCTGCCCAGGCCAGCGCCACTCCCGCGCAAACCAGCGCCACGCCCGCCCAGCGAACCAGCGTCACGCGTTCTCCCAACACAAATCGCGCTCCCAGCGTCCCCACCGCGTAGCTCAACGCCGTCGCCGGCACCACGAAGCTCACTGGCGCCCAGGACAGCAGCGCGAGCATCAAGTAGAACCACAGCGTCATCAGTGGAATCCCGCTCCATAAGAAGCCGCTGCGAAACGCCCGACCCAGAAACCGCAGCACCGCTCGGGGCCGTAGCCGTTCCGGCTCACCCACGCGCTTCATCCCCATCGTGAGCAGAATCTCGCCGGACGTGCTGGCCAGGACCGCAAGAACCAGGAAGAACGCCACACGCATCACGGGCTCCCCACGATGTGCTTCTTCGTCGTGCGGGGCTCGGTCTGTCCCACCAGCGCCACGCCGGAACAGATCAGCGCCACCCCGGTCCAGCGCATCAACGTGACGTGCTCTCCCAGCAGCGCCACGCCCAGCAGCGCCACGACCGCATAGCCAAGCGCATTACCCGGCAGCACATAGCTGTAATCCGCCCAGGAGAGCAGCATCATGTAAAGCACAAATCCCCCGGTCACACAGCCAATGCCCGCCCAGATTGTTCCGCTCGTTATCGTCCTCAAGAATGTGGCCGCCAAATCGTGCCCGTCCAGGTGAACCGCGCCGATTGCGTTCATGCCTTTCTTGAACAAGAGGTCGCCGCTCGCACTGCAACAAACCATCAGCACGACACAGGCCAGCGTTTTCTTTCTCAGGTGATGCGTGGTGGTCATTCGTTCTCGTCCTTTTGCCCGAGCCGGGGCGGCATCCCTGCGTAAGTCTCCGTGATACTTGTCTTCAGCAATCTCAATGCCTTCTTCGGCGCCCAATTCCGGCCCTTTGCGCACCGCCACTTCTTCATCGCTCCGGATCTGCATCTCCCTGAACGTGGGCGCGTCCCTGGTGGGATTTCCCGGTGCCCTGAAGCGCTGTCAGGTATTTTACCCGACTTGGTGGCCCGTCCCAAGCTGCACTTCCTGCACATGTATGCTAACGCGTCAATCTTCCGGGTGAATCCGCTTCCACATGCTGTCGAAGAGGCTGGGAAGGCGTTCATTCCATTGGGTCCAAGTGTGGCCGCCCGGAACGACATGGAATTCGTACCGAAGATGCCGTTCCTCAAGCAGCGCGGCGAATTCGCGATTTGCTCGCAGGAGGCCCTCTTGCTCACCGCATGAGAGGAAAAGGTAAGGCATCCTTCCGGGGTCGGCGAACCGGACAAGAATATAGGGATCATTATCACGCCTCGTTTGGCTCCCCCAAGCACCAAAAATCAAGCGATGTCGTAACCCTTGCGCGGGACGCTTAATGGAGAATGGTCGCCTGGGAACATCGATGGCAGAGCTGATTCCGCCTGCGAAAGCGAACAGATCAGGATGACTCAGGGCTAGTTTGACCGCCCCAAAACCTCCCATGGAAACTCCAACAATTGCACGGTTCGCGCGGTCTTTGGCTGCCGAGAACTTGTCCTCGACATCGGAGATAAGATCGTTCACAACGTAGTCTTCGTAGCGATCCTGCGGACGCCCGGCCGAATTCGCCCAGTAGGAGTCGCTGCCTTCCGGCATCACGAGGATCAAACCGCGCTCGGCATAACGTGCAACATCCGACCAGTCCGACCAGTTGCGAAAATTCCCTCCCCCGCCGTGGAGCAAGTAGACAACCGGAAACCTCTCACCAGCCGTAATATGACCAGGAAAGACTACCCGGTACTGCATGTCCCGATTGAGTGCATTGCTGTGGAAGGTGACGTCGCACATAGTCACATTCGGAGTTAACTGCGGATGGTCAGGCTGCGTCTGCTCAGCGTTCTTCTTGCACGACGCCGGCGACAGCAAGAGAGCGAATGCGATCGCCGAAGCTCGTTTTGACATTGGAAACCCCACGTGGCGCTATTCTACGTCCAGCGGGTTGTCCTTGGCGTTCATGCCGAGCCGCGGACTCGAATGAGGTACGAGGGAATCAAGGACTACTGAAAAACTTTCTCGAGCTGCCCGGAGGTGCGCAGCAGCTCGAGTTGCGCCTCTTGCCGCGCAAAATTCGCGTCCAGATACTCCATCCACTTTTCATTTTCATCGAGCCGGGCCCTCTCCACCTCGCGCAGGTTCAAGCGGCCCTCCTCGAATTGCGCCTGCAACATGCCGAGGCTCTGTTGTGCCAGTTGCAGCTCGAGCCGCGCCACTTCCTTGCCCGCATCGAGCTCCCGCAGCTTGTGCGTCTTTTGCCGGACCTCCGCGGTCAGCTCCGTCCGTTTTTGCGCCACTGCCGCCTGCGCCGCTTCAAAATTGGTCTGCGCCAAGGCAATCGTCGCGCGCGTCCGCGCGCTGAAGATGGGGATGTCCACCTCCACTCCGACATTCACGTTGTTCCTCTGAAACGTTTTGAAAAACCGGTCGTAGTTGTTGAATCTGGCGAGCAAGCTGTAGATCCCGATGGCTTGGACGGTAGGCCAGTACCCGCCCTTCTCGCCTTTCAAGCGCAACTCCTTCGCTCGCCGATCCGCCTCCGCTTGGCACAAGCCGGCGTTGTTTTCAAGAGCCAAGGCGATCAGGTTCTGCCCGGCCTGCTCAGCCTCGGCAGGCAACTCCTCGGCGCTCACCTCAATGGGTTGTTCTGGCTGCAGGCCAGTCTGGGTCCGCAGATACACCTCGAGCTCGTCTTCGCGACCTTCGAGGTGCAGAACGTGCTGGCCGATTTGCGCCAAAGTCAGTCGCGCCCGGGTCGTCTCGATGGCAAGTTCGAAGCCCGCGCCTGCGCGCTCCTGGGTGACGTCCAGAATCTTCTGCGCGCTGACCTGTTCCTGCTTCAGCAATTCCAGCGAATGCCGAACCTTCGCCAGCTCGAGATAGGTCCCCGCGGTCCGCGCGATCACCAGGCCGCGCACTTCCTCAAGAGCCAGCCCTTGCGACTTCACCAGATGTTCCGCCTCCCGCAATTGTCCTTTGAGCGGCGAGTTGAACAACTGCTGCGTGTACCACACGTTGAGCGGCGCTGGCGCCCGCCCTCCCGGGGTTTCCGGAATGCCGTTCGTATACGCCGCACCCGACCCCACATAAAGATTCGGGAGGAACTCGGCCTTGGCGACGCCTGCCGACCGTTGTGCCACGCTGGCCTGCAACTTCGCCGTTCGAATGTCCCGGCTGTTTGCCAGCGCCATCTCCACAGCGCGCTTCAGAGTCAGCGCCACCGGCGCGTTCGCTCCGCTCGCCGTCTCTTGTGCTCGAGCGAACCCGCCAGCCATCAGCAGCGCGACCCCGAGCGCCGCTGCACGCCGCCGCCCCTGGCGTCTACCCGTCTCGGTCCTCTCAACCTCTTCCATTCTCCAATTCCACATGGTCCGCCTCTCCTGCCTAAGCATTCTCGCCACTCGTCGCTCCCTCGATTCATTCATACCGCAAGGAATCAACCGGCTGCAGCTTGGCAGCCTGGCTCGCCGGCAAATACCCGAAGAAAAGTCCCGTCGAGCAGCTCACCACAAACGAAATCACTACGGAAAGCCCGGACACCGGCACGCGCAAGTTGCCGGGCAACAACGGCTGCACCGCAGCCGGAATCGCCAAGCCGAGCAGGATCCCGATCGCCGCGCCGCCGCCGCTGATCAGGAGCGCCTCGAACAAGAACTGCCACAGAATCTCCCGCCGCGCCGCGCCAATCGCCTTGCGGATCCCGATCTCCTTCGTTCTCTCTTTTACGGTGACCAGCATGATGTTCATGATCCCGATGCCGCTGATCACCAGCGCAATGAAGGCAATCACGACCAGCACAAGTGTCAGCGCCTCCGAAATCGTCTTCGCCGCATCCAAGATGGCCGCCAGGTTCTGCACGTTGTATTCCGCCTCTACCGGGTGCCGGCTCTTCAACACCTGCTGCAGCTGCCGCTGCACGCTTGGCACGTCCTCTGCCGTGTCCGCCTGCGCGTACAGCACCCCCAAGGTATCAGCGCCGGTGTAGTACCTCATGAGCGGCAGGGGAATGAGCACGGAGTTCTGCTGGATCTCGGAATAGCCGAACGTCGCCACTCTCTCGCGGAACACGCCGATCACCGTGAAGCTCAGTTCTCCCAACCGGACCGTCCTCCCCACTGGGTCTTCGAATGGAAACAACCGGTCCGCCAGTTCCTTCGTAATCAGGCAGACCTTGCTCCGCGCCGTCATATCGGTCGCGTCGAAAAATCGCCCGCGCGGGAGCACTAACCTGCGAATCGCTTGAAATCCCAAGCTCACACCCACCAAGTTCGCCGGGCGTTCTGTGGCCGCGACCACCACCGTCATCGGTGTATCCCGGGTCCCGGCCACTTCTGTCACCCCAGGGATGGCCTTTACGGCATCGAGATCTGCCGGGGTTAGCTCGTGGCTGAGCGGCTGCGACTTCTGGGGTGCCCGGACCAGTTCCACCCAGACCAGGTTTGAACCCACGCTTTCGATCTGCGAGAGCACGAACTTCCGGCCCGTCAAGGCGATTGTCACCACCAGCACGATCGAGGCGCTCCCGATCACCACGCCCAGGCCGGTCAGGAATGCTCGCAGCTTGTTGGCGCGCAGCGCATCGATGGCCACGGAGAACACTTCATGGACGTTCATCATTCTTCCTCACCATTTCGGTCCATGACGATACCACAGCCGGCCGTGCCTTCGAACGAGCCGCGCCCACTCATGTCCGGAAGAGGCATCGCCGTCGAGGCCTTTTTCTTCCAGTCACAAACTCGTTGGATGCCCCATACCGATCTCGTTGCTGCCTCCTGCCACCTTACTCATCTTCCTCTTGAGTGGGCGGTCGTGCTCTGGCAACCTATCGACCGCGAACGCGGCGTTCGGGTCTGATCTGCACACAGTTGGAAGGGTATGATGGAGGATGGGTTCCCTTGTTGCGGATCAACCAGATTTGATGGCCGGCAGAGGCTGCGGCGAGGTCTCTTGCTAGGACGGAAGGAATGTTTCAGGCTTAGGGCTGACGGACATCTGTGGGGGAAGTGCCTCTTAGCTCGAGGGCACCGACCCGCGCCTGCAAGAATTCCGCTGTCCGGCGAAGAAGGGCTTCGAACTGGGCGTCGGCCTCGCTCATGCCTTCGGGTCCAGTGCCCATCTCACGGGACACCTCGCTTTGAGACGGCCCTTTTGCCGGTGCCTGATTCCCATTATTTGTGTCGAGCATTGCCATTCCTTCGGGAAGACTTCCCCCGCCTGAGTAGTGTTTCTGAGACCGCAAACGTTTCAGGGGAGAAGCTCGCCTAACTGGCAACCAGCTTACGGAAGAAACGTTACAGGCAGATTACGTTCAGCAAGGATTGCCCTCAGGGACAAGCGCCTTCGTTTGCAATCCGCCGAATCGATCCCACTCCCAGGAACAATATGATCAAGGATCACTCTGCAGGCCAGACCAAGTCTATTCTCCGCCTTGGTCCCAGAGCCCCTTGGATTTGAGCGCTTCGACCTCCTGCTTGGCGAGGTCGCGCAGAACCAAGTAGTCGGCTTTAGCCGCCCGGTTCAAGGGCATCTGCCCGGAATCCAGCAGCACGTAATGGCGCGGCCGCATGTATGAAGCCAGTCCGCGCGCGTGTTTCTCCAGCATTTGCTTGGTGAGTTCGGCGCCCGGCTTCCTTTCTACGAACGCGACGATCGCTTCGGAGAGGATCGCATGCTCCACGCCAATCGCCGCGCACGAAGCGACCTGATCGAGCACGCAGAAGTGGTTCTCCACGTCTCCGGGAAAAACCTGGTAGCCAGCGGGCTTGATGACCCACTTGGCGCGCCCAGCCAGGTGCAGGCCGTCAGCATCGCGGAAGCCGACATCCCCCGTGTAGAGATAGCCGTCGGTGGAAACGGCCGCGGCGGTGGAAGCCGGATCGTTGACGTAGCCCAGGAACGTCTGCGGTCCGCGAAAGCAGACATGCCCCAGTTCGCCATCGGCCAGTTCGTCTCCCGCAGCGCCGTCGGCGCGCATGGGATCGCGGATCGTCAGGGGATAGACGGGCATCGCGAAGCCGAGACTCGAAGCGCATTCGCGTGCACGCTCGCGCTCCCGGCGAATGTATGTACAGAAGCCTGCCGTTTCGGTGAGGCCGAGCCCGGTTCCAACCGACGGCGCCATCGTCGCCATCCTGTCGACAAAAGTCTCCGAAACCTGTTGTCCTCCGTACGCGGCGAACTCGAGGCTCGTAAGATCGAAGGAGTCGTAGTTCTTGAGCCTCCACTCGAACTGGTACATGGCGGGGATTTGGCCGATGACGGTGGCTCTGTAGTCCGCAATCGCCTTCACGGAGCGCAATGGGTCGAAGATCGGAACGAGCACTGCCGTGCCGCCATCGAAGAGCGTCCCCATCAGCAACTCCGTCTGGCAGCCCACGTGGCTCGGCGGCAGATTGACGAGCGTCACGAGCTCCTTTTCGCTGCGAATAAGCGTTTGGCTGATGCACATGGCCTGGCACGAAATGTTGCGATGGGAGAGAAGGGCAGCCTTCGGTGAACCTGTCGAGCCAGTCGTGAAGATCACGAGCGCACCATCGTTCGGAACGACCGCTCCTCCGGCGGCATTGAAGCTTCTCGCGAGATTTTGCCCGCGCTTTCCCGCCGCGGCATCGTCGGTGAGCTGCAGCGCATCCCCGAACAGAATTGCGGCCGGTGCAGCGCCTTCCGCGTACTCCTCCACAGTCCCAAACTGCACGAGCATCCTCAGCATCAACCGCGACCGTATCTCGTCGCACAACCCAGCTGGATCGCCCGCCCCCGGCACTTTAGTGAACGCGAAGCCCTTCGCGTCCACTAGCGCGAGGCTGCGCAGCAGCTCGGCCGGGGGCAATCGCAGATCGAACGGCACAAAGATCACGCCGATCTTGAAACACGCATATTCGAGGAAGAGATGCTCGCTCGTCAGCGGCAGTAGCGTCGCGAAGCATTCCCCCTTCCGGAATCCGCACTCGAGCAAACGCAGCGCGACCCCGGTCGCCATGCGGTCGAACGCCGCCCAGGTAATCTGCTGCTTGCGGTCCGAATCGATCAGCGCGACGCCCGAGGGCTTTTCCCGCGCCCACTTCTCAATCACGCGGTGAACAAGTTGGCGATCGTTGAAGCGCTCTTCGAAGTCAGCGAGAGTAAGGCTGGGAAGTTTGTCGGAGATAGCCATCCGTCCGGCCCTCTAGATGGGTTTCTGTAAGGGGAATTCTACAGCATCGATTCTAGATCCAAGTTGCCGTGCTCGGCATGTCGATTCGGGCCGGCATCGACAACTCCGCAATGGCCGACAATCCGGAAGTTGGGAACTCCGGTTCGAAATGCCGCTTGGTGTCCGACAACTGACGACTCGTCGGCGCTGTCCGCAAGGTCCAGTTCAAACTGCCGCCGATAAGAGAGGGCTCGCCTCTCTACTGCTTCTGCGCCTTCTCCAGCCGCTTCAAGGCATCGCGCGCGGCCTTGTTCTTCCGATCGCTCGCCAGCGCCGCCCGGTAGGCGGCCACGGCGGCATCGCCATTGCCTCGCTGTTCATAGGCCCGGCCGAGCCAGGTCTGCGCCGATGCCCGGGGCGGAAATCCGATGCGGCCCGCCGGCGCATTTTGGATGTAGTTATTCAGCAGCCGTTCCGCTTCCCCCGGCTGCACGTTCTTCATCACCAGCACCACACCACGATAGAACTCTCTACGCAGGTCCGCCGGATCGATCGCAGCCGCCATCTCTGCCGTCCGCTGCAAGATTTCCACCCGATCCCGGTCTCGATTCAGCTCGGAATCGGCAATGTCGTAGAGCACGTCGGCTCGTCTGGGCCTCGCCTGCAACGCCGCCTCGAACTCCGCATCCGCTTCATGGTATCGTTTCTTCGCATCCGCGCAGTTCCCTCGCGCGAAGTGCGCTTCCGCCTCATCCAGAGGCATCAGCGCATTGATGGCCCGCTGTGCCTTCTCTTCACCCCCACCCACGATTCCCGGAGCCTTGCAGTAAAACTCGATCATGTCCTGCTGCGCGGCGAAATTCCGCGGGTCGAGCTGCACCGCCTCCTCGAACTCTTTTCGCGTCCTCCGGGCAAGGAAAAACCCGAAGAAGAAGGGACCGGCATGTTCCGCTTTCATGCCATACGCCAGCCCCAGCCACACGTGGTACATCGAGTTGTCCGGCTCAAGCGCAACTGCCCGCTCGCCCTCTGCAACTGCGGCGTCCACGTTGTGCATCTCGTAGTACGTTCGCGTGAGCCAGTGATGCGCCGGGCTGTTGTTCGGCTCGCGGGCCACGACCGTTTTCAGCGCCTCGACCGCCTTGTCGTACTTGCCCACCTCATAGGCATGCCTTCCCGCTTCGATCATCGCACCCGGGCTGTCGGCCTGCGCCCCGGCCGCCAAGCCAACCAAACACAGAGCCGCGGTCAACAGTGCCGCTGCCTGTGTCCACCGCACCCCGACGTTCGATCTACGCTCCGCCATTCTTCCCGCCTGCCTTCGTCGGAGGCAGGCATTCCTGCCAGTCCGATGCTTCTCTTCGCATGCTGGTGCTCAGCCGCGGCGCCCGGGGCTGCGATCCCTGTCCGAATCCGCCGGAGCCGGTCGGCTCATTCACAGATCCCGCGGGATGGTCGATCTCTCAGCAGGTCTCTTCCCGAAAAGGGGTTGCGGGTCGCGCCCCTCACTCCGTCTTCACCACTTTCACCCGCATTCCATCTTTCAGGTCCACATCGCCAGGCAACGCCACCGTGTCAGTTTCGCTGAGTCCTCCGTTCACCTCAAAGCTCGTCGGACTCGCGATCCCCACCCGGATCTCGCGCTTCTCCAGCGTGCCCCGGCCCGCCAACAGCGGGTTGTTCTTCACCACGAATACGTATCGCCGCGCGCCTTCGATTTGCACAGCCTCGCGCGGAATTGCCAGCGCGCCCTCCCGTACCTTGGCATTGACGCGCACATTGACGTTTACGTTGGGCAGCAGCTCGAGCTTGACGTTGTCAACTGAGCACAGCAGTTCGCCCACGCTGCGTGTCCCCCGCGCCACGACCTGCTTCGGGATCACTTCCGTTCGTCCTCGCCAATCCCGACCGGGCAGGCCGTCCCAGGTGATGGTCACCGGCTGGTTCGGTTGGAGGCCGCCCAGTTCCGGCTCGTCAATGAACGCACGCACGCGCACTTGGTGCAGGTCCGCCATTTCCGCCAGCAGGTCCCCGATCCTCACAAAGTCTCCGGCCTTCACGGGCAAAGCGTAGAGCGTTCCGTCCACCGGCGCGCGAATCTCTCCTTCATTCACCTGGTCCTGGAACGCGCCGACTTGGCTTCGCGCTTGCTCTACGCGCAGCGCCGCGCTCTCTTTGCTGAGCCTTGCTCGCCGGTCAAACTCCTGCTTGGCTGCCTCCAGCCGCTTCACTTCTCCCTGCGCCTGTGCCAGCGCCAGTTCGTTCCGTGCCAACTCATCGCGCGTAGCCGCCTGCTGAGCGAAAAGCTTCACGAGCGCGTCATGATCCTTCTGCAGCCGGTCTCGCTCGCCGCGGGCGTGCGCCAGGTTCTCGTTCACCTGGGCCGCTTCGTCGGGACGCCCGCCGGCGTGCGCGGTCTGCAAATCGTCCTGCGCCTCGACCAGCGCCGCCCGAGCGCGCGCCAGTTGCGCCCGCGCGTCCTTCACATTCAGCGTGACCAGTAATTGACCTTTCTTCACTTGTCGCCCCTCGACGGCGTACACCTTCTCCACAAAGGTGTCCAGTTGCGCGCGGATCGAATGTGGGGTAATCGGCTCCACTTTCCCGTTGCTGCTGATGGACGACACCACGTTCTCCCGGTGTGGCTCCGTAACCCGGACTCTCACCGTCGGCTGCCGGCCGCTCAACTGCACCAAGCCAAACGCCACAAGTCCCGCCAGTACCAGGAACAGCACCAGTCGATTTCGCAGCTTTCGATCCATGCCATCTCGTTTGCGGCAGAATTCTTCCGCGGAAAATCAGGCCGATTCCCTCAACCCGGGTGCGCGACTCAAGTCATACCCCACGGAGCGGCGGCGTCAAGTCGCGCCATTGTAACAATTCAGCCGGGGGTTCTCCACCACAGCCTGTCGGCAACTAGGGGGGCGATGAGCTCTCCAATTGAGGCCCAACTTCCTCTCACCTGACTAGATGCGCCCGGGCAGCGCCGGGATGGCACCTTGGTACGCCCTCGCGGCTTGATCTCTATGCTAGGATTGGTCTTATGAGCGCGGACACTCCTCCGATCGATGTGCACAAGCCCGCCGACCCGAAGGCCCCGATCCTGCACCGCGTGTGCATCCAGTGCAACAATATGTTCCGCGTTTCCCCCGATCGCTACGACGCCAAGCAGTGTCCCAACTGCCACAAGGGCTGAGCCGCGAACGCGGACAGACATCCTTTCCTGTTGTACGCCCTCCCGAACTTGGTGTGTCCCGGAGGAGGGAGTCGAGCTTATCCCCCCGGGTGCCGTGCAAATTTTGCCCGACTTCAGCTAGAATTCTTGCTTCTCCATCTGCAGAGAACATCCCGAGGAGTCCAAGAGGCATGCGCATCCACAGCGACTATATGACCGTGCAGACAAAGCAGAAGCGCGAGTTCATCGATATCACTCCGAACGTCAAATCCGCGATCGAGAAGAGTGGGATTCGCAACGGTGTCGTCCTCGTCGGCGCGCTCCATTCGAATTCGGCGGTCTTTGTCAACGAAGGCGATGCGGGGCTGCTCGCGGACGTGGACGCCTGGCTGGCCCAACTCGCCCCTGTCCGCGAGGAGTATCAGTACGGGCCGAGCCACGAATCAAACGCCGCGCTCCATCTCCAGAACCTGCTCCTGCAGGGCCACGCCGTCTTGGGTCTTGCCGAGGGAAAGATCGAGCTGGGGCCCTGGCAAAGCGTTCTCTACGCCGAACTGGACGGGACTCGTCCCAAGCGCATCCTGATCAAGGTCTTGGGGGAGTGATGCGTTCATCTCCCTGCAATCTTGAGGTTGTTATCTTTTACCGATTCCGCGCGTAATAGAATCTCGAAGCGACGCGGCCATCCTCTCCGCCGCGCGCTCGAAATGAGACCAAGTCATGATCGAAGCCAAGGCGCTCTCCAAGCGCTTTCACGATAAGAAGCGCGGCGAGATCCGCGCCGTTGAACGGGTCAGTTTCCGCTGCGAGCCGGGGCACATTTACGGCCTCCTGGGCGCCAACGGCGCCGGCAAGACCACCACCCTGCGCATGCTCGCCACGATTCTCGCGCCTTCCGATGGAACCGCAATCGTTGCCGGGTACGACGTCATCGAACAGCCCGAAAAGGTGCGCGCTTCGGTCGGCTTCCTGTCTACGGCCACCGCTCTCTATCCCCGTCTCACCGCGCAGGAAATGGTTGAATACTTCGGCCGGTTGAACGGTCTGGATGAAGCCAGGCTGCGCAACCGTATCGACGAGCTTTTCGGCCGCCTGGAGATGAACGATTTCCGCGATCGCCGCTGCGACAAACTCTCCACCGGCATGAAACAGAAAGTCTCGATCGCGCGCACACTGGTGCACGACCCGCCAGTCATGATCTTTGATGAGCCGACGGTCGGGCTCGACGTGATGACCGCTCGCGTGATCATCGCCTTCATCCGCGAGTGCCGCGACCGCGACAAAACCGTCATCTTCTCCACTCACGTAATGTCCGAGGCGGAAAAGCTCTGCGAGAAGATCGGCATTATTGACGGAGGGCGCTTGCACGCGGAAGGCTCGCTCGCGGAGCTCCGCCAGCGCTACGGCGAGCAGGACCTCGAAGAGATCTTCGTCAAGATCGTGGGCCCCACGTACGTCCCCGCGGAGGCGCGCTGACCATGAGCCTGCGCAACGTCGGCATCGTCTACCACAAGGAACTCACCGAGGCGCTCCGTGACCGGCGCACGCTGATATCCACAATTATCGTGCCCCTGCTTTTGTTCCCCATCCTGACTGTGGGCTTCGGCTTCATGGCGATCAAGCTGGTTGGCCAGGCACAGAAAGAGGTTCACCGGGTCATGATCCTCGGCGGCGAAGACTCGCCCGATGTCGTCCAAGGCATCCGGAAACTCAATTCCATTGAGGTCGTTCCCGCTGCACCCAATTACAAGGATCAGATTGTGGATAAGGAGATTCGCGCCGCCGTTGATATCCCCAAGGGCTTTCAGGCTGCACTCGACCGGAACGAAGCCCTCACCGTTAAGATCTACATGTACCAGGGCGAAATGAAATCCTCTTTCGGCGCCGACAGCGTCGAGAAATTCCTGACTCAATACCGGGATCAAGTCGCCCAGCGGCATCTCGAGGCCGCCCATCTCTCGAAGAGTCTGCTGAAACCGTTCGACGTCAAACAGGAGAATGTCGCTCCACCTGAAAAGGTCGGAGGCACTACACTTGGCGGTCTCATCGGCTACATGGTGATTCTGCTTTGCATGACCGGCGCGATGTACCCGGCCATGGACCTCACCGCCGGCGAAAAAGAGCGGGGCACGATGGAAACCATCCTCACCAGTCCCATCGAGCGGACCCACCTCGTGCTCGGAAAGTTCTTCCTCGTGCTGACGGCGTCGCTGTTCACGGCCCTTCTGTCCGTCATTTCCATGGGCACGTCTCTGTACGCCTTGGCGAGATTTGGCGGGATAGGCGCCGGCAAAGAGGGCTCGATGTTGCTGACGATCAGCCTCAAAGGTGTTGTCGCAGTGTTCGTGATGGCGCTTCCCGTTGCCGTTCTCTTCTCCGCAGCGCTCCTGACCATCGCGCTTTTCGCCAAGAGTTACAAGGAAGCCCAGAGCTACCTCACGCCACTGACGTTTATTGTCATCATCCCGGCGGTGGCTTCGCTTCTCCCCGGGGTCGAGCTGAACGCTCGCCTCGCCGTCGTGCCCATCCTGAATACGAGCTTAATCTGCAAGGAAATCGTCACCGGAACCTATCACTGGAACTACATCGCGCTGATTTTCGCCTCGACGTGTGTTTACGCCGCCGCGGCCCTTTTCATCGCGGTGAAAATGTTCCAGCGCGAAGACGTCCTGTTCCGGTCCTGATCGCAGCCCCGGGTCCGCGCGCTCTGGGCGCGGCGACGGGACCCACCCGAGCCCATTGCCGGCACCTTCGTATGCCTCCCTGCTTCTGTCTCTCATTCTTGCTAGAATTCTTCCTGCATGCCGTCCGACCCCCTGATCTCCGTTCATTCACTCTCCAAGCACTTCCGCTCCTTCCGCCGCCGCGAAGGCCTGCTGGGCGGTTTTGTAAACCTCTTCCACCGGCGCTACGAACAGGTGCGCGCCGTGGACGGCATCTCCTTCGCCATCGACCGCGGCGAGATGGTCGGCCTCATCGGCGCGAACGGCGCCGGCAAATCCACGACTGTCAAGATGCTCACCGGCATCCTTGTGCCGACCTCCGGCGAGATTCTCTCCAACGGCTTCGTTCCCTGGCGCCAGCGCGCCGCTTACGTCAAGACCATCGGCGTCGTTTTCGGGCAGCGCACCCAGCTCTGGTGGGACATCGCCGTCATCGAATCATTCAAGCTTCTTCGCCGCATTTACGATGTTTCCGAGCGCGACTTCAACGAGCGCATGGAGCTCTTCAATCAGGTCCTCGCGCTGGGCGATTTTCTGAACATTCCCGTGCGCAAGCTTTCGCTCGGCCAGCGCATGCGTTGCGATCTCGCCGCCGCTCTCCTTCACAATCCCCCGCTGCTGTTCCTCGACGAACCCACCATCGGTCTCGACGTCGTCGCCAAAGACAACATCCGCCAGTTCCTCCGCGCCATCAACGAGCGTTACAAAACCACGATTCTCCTGACCACCCACGACCTCGACGACATCGAAGAGCTTTGCCGGCGCATCACCATCATCGACCACGGCCACCTCCTCTACGACGGCCCTCTCGCCGGCCTCAAGGAACGGCTCCTGCGCACCAAGCAGATCAAGTTCATTCTCCGCGACAGCGAACAGATTCGCGGCCTCGCGCAATTCGAAAAATCCCTCGCCGCCGTGGCCCCCGGCGGGCAAGCGCCCGGCACGCTGCACCTCGATCGGCTCGACGAGCTGACCTACATCCTGCGCTTCGACCGCTCCCGCGTTTCGACGTCCGACTTGATTCGCGCGATTCTCGCCGCCGTCGAAGTCCGCGACTTCGTCATCGAAGACGAATCCATCGAGGAGATCGTCAAGCGCATCTACTCCGGCGAGGTCTTCGCCGCGCCCGTCGTTTCGCCACCGCAGCCATGACCACGGTTCCCCATCCGCTCGCCGCTCCCCCGGCTTCGCTTCGTGCGACGCTCGCCACCTACGCCGAATTCACCCGCGTTGGCTTCGTCAACATGCTCGCCTTTCGCCTGCGCTATTACACCGGCATCCTTACTTACCTCATCAACGTCACCGTCTATTACTTCATTTGGCGCGCCATCTTCGCCCATGCCCGAGGCTCCATTGCGGACTACAGCCTCCCGCAGATCCTCACGTACGTCTCCGTGGGCTGGATCATCCGCTCGTTTTACTGGAACACGATCGACCAGGAGATGGCCTACGAGGTCATCGACGGCAAGATCGCCATGGACCTCATCAAGCCGGTGTCCATCCAGTGGATGTGGCTCACGCGCGCGATCGGCGAATCCGCTTTCCGGCTGGTTCTCCTCACTGCGCCCACCGCCGTGATGATTTCGCTTCTCTTCCCGGTGCTGCCGCCGGCTTCGGCGCTCCACTTCGTGCTTTTTCTCGCCGCCGCAGCCGGCAGCTTTCTCCTGATGGGCGCGATCAATTTCCTGATCGGCACCTGCGCGATCCCGTTGAAATCGATCCTGGCGCTCATCCGCGCCAAGTACTGGCTGATCGAATTCCTCTCGGGCCTGCTGATTCCCATCAGCTTCTTCCCCCACCGGCTGCAGACCGTCTCCGCCTGGCTGCCTTTCGAGCACATCGCTTCGACGCCGCTGCAGATCTACCTTGGCCGCCCCTCGACCGCCGCGATGCTTCGGCTGTTCGCCGCCGAGTACGCCTGGATCGTCGCGCTCCTCGTGCTCGGCCATTTCTGGTGGCGGCGCGCCACGCGCAAGATCACCATCCACGGCGGCTAAGATGCCTCTTTTCTCCCAATTCCGTCGCCACGCTTCGCTCTTCCTCGACTACTTCGCGCAGTACGCCAAAGTGCGCGTCAGTTACCGGGGTGACTTCTTCGTTTCGGTGGCGACCTCTTTGGCCGCAACCGTCTTCTCACTTCTTTTTGTGTTCATTCTTTTCGGCAGGACTCGCTCGCTCGCCGATTGGCGCGATTACGAAATCTACTTTCTGTACGGATTTTCCCTGATTCCTTTCGGTCTCTTCAACGTACTGAGCCTGAACCTCTACGAATTCGGCTCGACCTACATCATGGAAGGAAAATTCGACCGCGTCCTGCTCCGGCCCATCTCGTCGCTCTTCCAAGTGCTCTTCGAAACGTTTCGCATCGAATCTCTTCAGGAAGTGTTGACCGGCCTGATCGTGGTCATATGGTCCGCGTACAAGCTCGGCTACCACTGGCGGGCTCTCGACGTGTTCTTGCTGGGTTTCTTCGCTCTTTGCGGCTGCGTCATCTACGTATCGGTCTTTTTGTTCTTGAGCACGCTCTCCTTCTGGTTCGAGGACCGCGTCGGCGTCCATCCGCCCTTCTGGAACCTGCTGGCGTTCGGCCGCTATCCGCTTTCCATTTACAGCGGCTACATCCAGTTTCTGCTGAGCTGGATCATTCCGTTCGGGTTCGCGACATTCTATCCGAGCGTGCGGTTGCTCGGGCGCGCCGAATTTCGCCATTACGCGCCGCTCGTGCCGCTGGTTGCGGCAGCATCGCTGGCGCTTGCGGGGACGTCGTGGCGGTTGGGCGTGCGCCGCTACTCCTCCACCGGTTCATAATCTCGCGCTCCGTTTTTCGGTGTGTCCATTCCCCCTACTCGGATCTTTTCCACTCCCTCCCTCTTCTTCCGCTCGTTTCGGTGCGCTCTGCGCCTCTGTGGCTATCTTCCTTTTCACTCCCAGCGCACCGGGGCGTTGCGGCTCTCCCACTGGTGGCTGAGGCGGCGAATGGTCTCGCGCATGCGCACGGCCAGGTCGGCGATCGTTTGCAGGCGCTGTTGAGCGGCTCCCGGCAGCCGATCGTCGCGTCGCCGAATCTCCGCGAGCAGCAGCTCTGCGTTTCCGAGAATCCCCGTCAGCGGATTATTGAGTTCGTGCCGCAGGGTCTCGCCAAAATCTTCGGGTTCGTAGTTGGTGCGCGCAGGTTCGTCGGGCCCGCATGCGCGCAGCCGTCGCTCAGCCAGGCCCACAGCCACGGGAAGAAAGTCGCCGACCCGCGCCACGAAATCCGCCGCGCCTGCTGCGATGAGTGTCGTCAACTCGCTCTGGTGTTCGGCCCAGCCCAGCACGACCACCGGCGCGCATCCGGCCAGCGCCGCCGCTGCGGCCTCGAGATCCTCCGAAGTGACGCCGAGGCCGTTCTGCTCTCGCTCGAGTACCGGCTCGTCGAGCACGATGACCGCGGGCTGCTGAAGGCGGGCGAGCTCCCGCGCGGCCTCGAGATCCGCCACCACCGTCACCTCGAGTTCGTCCTCTCCGTGTTCAAAGTCATCTTGAAATGCGCGGCGCAGCTCGGTATCGCCGCTGACTACCAGGATTCGCTTGGTCATCACGTTTTCCTTATCCTGCCCTCTGTCAGTTCCGAAGTTCGATCGCCGCCGGCGGCCTGGGCGCGCTTCCGGCATAGAATTCGTCCGACGGTCCGCCTCAGTTCTTCTACGCGAAACGGCTTGGCTAGGTACGGCAGCCGGTTCCGCTCAAGGAACTCCACCGTATGGGGCGTGAGCGTGTCCCCAGTGACAAAGATGATCCGGTTGCACAGCGGGCTCGCCGCTCGCGCGAGCGATTCATAGAATTGCCTGCCATCGAGTCCCGGCATCTTCACGTCGCAGATCACCAGATCAAACCTTTCCCGAAGCACGCGCTCCAGCGCCTCGCGGCTGTCGAGAAGCGAGACCACTTCGTGCCCCTCCTCAACGAGCACGTCGGCAATCAGCCGCGCCACTGTCGGTTCGTCCTCCACCACCAGAACCCGCCCGCTCCGCGCTGCGTGCGGCACACTCCCGGTTTCTTCCGGAGCCGTCTTCTGCCTTGCCGCTACGGATGTTCCAGCTCTTTCCGTTGTGCGGTGTGCGCCACGCGCCAGTCCGGGCAGCTCCACAACGAACAGCGCTCCCCCTTCCGGCGGGCTTTCTGCGTGGATCCGCCCCCCATGCTGGCGCACGATACTGTGCACGATGCTCAGCCCCAGTCCCGTGCCCACGCCGGCCGGTTTGGTGGTGAAGAAGGGATCAAAAATGCGCGTCAGGACCGCGGCGGGGATTCCCGGGCCATTGTCGGCGATCTCCAACCGCACCCGCTGGCCTTCGGTAGCGCCGGTGCGCACGCGGATGGTTCCTCGCCCCGGACCTTCTTCGATGGCCTGTTCCGCATTGACCACGAGGTTGATCACCACCTGCTGGAGTTGGTCGGGATCCCCCATCACATCGGGAAGGTCTCCGGCGAGATGGGTCTCGACGCGGATGTGATCCAGCTCAAGCTCGTAGCGCCGGAGATCGATGGCCCGGCGCACGGATTCGTTCAGGTTCACGAGCCGCCGTTTCGGCTTTGTGTCGCGGGCGATCAGGAGCACATTCCGCATCATCCGGCTGGCCCGGTCAGCCTCGTGGTGAATGCGGTTCAGATCATCTCTCACGTGTGGGCCGGTGGGACGCTCGAGCAGGCGTTGCGCATATCCGGTGATGCTGGTCAGGAGGCTGCCCAGCTCATGAGCTACATTCGTCACCATTTGCCCCAGCGAGGCCAGCTTCTCGGTTTGCACCAGCTTCGACTGAAACAGACGCTGCGGCGTGAGGTCGCGGTACAACTCGAGCCAGCCGATCCGGTTGCCGTCCTGACTGAACACGGGTCTGCCGAGGCGCTCGAGTTCGCGCGGCGCCGGTCGCAGCAGGTGGATCTCGTCCCGTGCGCCGGTTTCGCCGCGCATGGCTTCTTCTCTCCAACACCGCGCGAACTCCCTCGGGTTGGCGGTCTGCTCGGCCAGACGCTTTACGAGTGCATCGATTGTCGCCAGACCTTGCATTTCACCCGGCGCTAGTCCCATCACCTGCGCGAAGCGGCTGTTGGCGGCACGGACCCAACCCTCACCGTCGAAGAGCACCAAGCCCTGATCGAGCCATTCCACAACCGTCCGAAGCTCGGATTCGGCACGGTGCTCATCCGCGAGAGCCTCGGAAGGCTGCAGCCAGACGCGCCAGCGGCTTTCTTCGACTCGCTTCCCTGGCTCGGCCAGAAGCCGCACCTGCCGTCCGTTCCGGAGGATGCCTTGGGCACTGCGCCTCAGCGCTTCCGGATCGCCGGCGGCGGCTGCTGCATTCCAAATCGCGATGCCGATTCCGGTCGGCGGCGCGAACAGATCTTCCAGATGGGACCCTTCGGGCTTCGGCTCGTCGAGGTCGAGCAATTCGAGGGCGCCTTGGCTGGCCTCGCACACAACACCGTCCTCGTTAAGGGCCAGTAGATTCTCCCCAGTTGAAGCCATCCAGGAACGCCAGCGCCCTGCTTCGGCCGGCCCTTCCTCACGGGCCATTTCGAGGACGAGCGCAGCCGCTGCGAGGTGGGCACGCAACTCGAGTCGCTCGAGCACTGCCAGGCTCCCCCGATTCTTCCTCAAACCGGCGATGAGAACGCCGGGCTTCTTCTCCGCTCCATCGAGCGGCAGCGCCACGACACGAGCGACTTCTCCCGGCCGATCGGAATCGTCTCCCGGCTCGAGTCCCCATCTCTGTGCATCCGCTCCGATCACCCGGCCTTCTTCCAGGGCCTTTCGCCAAAGTTGGCGGAGGCCCTCGTCCTCCACTGCTGTCGCCCGGTCCAGTGCTCCGCTCATCTCAACGAATTTCATGTCGGAACCCTGGCCGTGGCCAATGACTGCGAACTCGGCGCCAATCTGCTCGACACAGTTCCGCACGATGGCCTTGAGCGCTTCCGCCAGCGGATCGCCTCGCAGAATTTTCTCCAGTGTGTTCCGGGTAAACTGCAGATCAGCATCACGTTCGAGGCGGGCACCGCGTTCTCGTCCCGCTTCGAGCGCCAGAGCCAATTCAGCCGCCACGCGTTCGAGCGGCACCGCCGAGAATGAGTTCCCACGCCGCCGCGTAGCGGCGAAAACGACGCCAACGGCGTGCTCTCTCTGCCGTATTGGAACCCATGCGGCCTGCTGCATTTCCAACATCGGGCCGATGAGGGCCTCGCTCTGCCCGCCCACGAGCACCGGCTCGTGTGTTCTTCCTCGCGCGTAGACTGGCCGGAGAAACGGCAGGTCCGCCGCCAGGCGCGTCCATTCGTGCGGAGTGGCGTTCCCGCTGCGATCGCGCACCACGCCCAAGAGCGTGTCGCTTCCTCCCGGCTCTTCGAGCCACACGCCCACACGGTCTCCCTGGGTCACTTGGAGCAGTGTTTCCACCGCTTGGTCCAACAATCCTCCCTGCGACGCACCCCCCACTGCGGCAGCCGCCACACTGCCGCCACCTCTCCTGCTACCCTCGCCCTTGGTAAACGGTCGCATCTCTTCGCTCACCACCACTGTCCCTATCCAGGCGGAATGCAGGCCCTCGCTTTCGCCATGCCACGCCGTCCTGTGCGCCTCTGACTGCGCGGACGCGCGAGGCCTGCGAGCGCGCGAACAGGCGGCGCGGTCCACACACCGCCTTGCACCGGGGTTTCCAAGGAACGCCTGAATTAATCGCTTCAGATTCAACGGGATGGAATGGAGCGCAGCAGCTTTGTGCTGGGTTCTATCCCATGTCGAGACTCACGCCTGTGCAATTCCCGGAGTGAACCTCGGGGGCTACTCGCGAAAGGAGATGAAAGGAATGCGAGGGGCCGTGGTGTTGGCGGATGGAGCTACTCCCGAGTTGTTGCCCAGGGCAAATCAAATGCTGTGGGTGCTGATGCCCTTCCAAGAGTTCTCGGCTATTCCCTTCGGAACGTCCGTCAGGCCATGAGCGCGCTGATTTGGAGGGAGGATGAGGAAATCACCTGGGGCAATACTAAGACGATGTGCGATCCATGTTGTATTGCTTCAGTTTGCGGTAGAGAGTCGTCTTGCCGATGCCGAGCAACCGCGCCGCCGCGAGCTTGTCGCCGGCGGTCTCGCGCAGCGTGCGCAGGATGGCCCTGCGCTCCAGTTCTGCGAGGGGGACCATCTCGTCCTTCTCCGGGAGATGTTCCGAGGATGGATAGTGCAGGCTCGACGGCAAGTCTCCCACATGCAAGATCGGGCCCGACCCTAAGGCCACGGCGCGCTCGATGGCGTTTTCAAGCTCGCGGACGTTTCCCGGCCAGTCATAGGCCATGAGACGCCGCAGGGCTTCTTCGGAAATCGTGCGGGCCGGCTTGGCCGGATCGCAGAACTTGTCGAGGAAGGCGTTCACCAGAAAGGGGATGTCGTTCTTGCGATCGCGCAGAGGCGGCAACTTGATCTGCACGACGTTGAGACGGAAGTACAGATCCTGCCGGAAAGTCCCCGCTCGGATGGCGTTATCAAGATCACGGTTGGTGGCCGCGATCACCCGCACGTTGATCGGCCGCCTTTCGGTCGCTCCCACAGGCTTGACCTCGCGCTCCTGCAGCGCGCGCAACAGCTTGGCCTGTAAGTCCACCGGCATGTCCCCGATCTCATCGAAGAACAGGGTCCCGCCTTGGGCGGCCTCGATCAGACCTTGCTTGGCCTGGACCGCGCCGGTGAAGGCGCCCTTTACGTAGCCGAACAGTTCCGATTCGATCAAGGTGGGCACCAGCGCCGAGCAGTCCACCGGGGCGAATGGCCGGTCCTTGCGCGGCCCGGAGAAATGAATGGAACGTGCGACGAGTTCCTTCCCCGTCCCGCTCTCCCCGAGGATCAGCACCGGGTAATTGTGCTGGCTGACCTTCTCGATCATTTTGTAGACGCGCTGCATCTTGTTGGTCACGCCAATCAACCCGCCAAAGCCGGGCCGCGTCCGCAACTGCTCCCGCAGCAGCCGGTTCTCCTGATCGAGGGCCAATCCCCGCGTCACCTGCTCGAGCCGGGACTTCAGCTCCTCCATGCGGAACGGCTTGGTCACGTAGTCCGCCGCTCCCAGCTTGGTCGCTTCGACCGCTGAATCGATGGAACCGTACTGGGTCAGCATGAGCACGGCGATGTGCGGATAGGCCGCGCGGATACGCTTTAGCAGCTCGATCCCGCTCGTCCCCGGGAGCTTGATGTCCGTCAGGACGACGTCAATGGGGTACTGTTCAAGCAGTTCCAGCGCCTCTTTGGCCGTTCCCGCAGTGTAGGCCTTCATCCCCGCGCTCGCGGCCACTTCGCCGCACAGGTTCCGCGTCACCTCTTCATCATCGACGACGAGCAACGTCGCGGCCGTCGCCGCTCGCGATGCCTCTTCCTGAACCGCTAATTGTGTAGAAGTCGCTGTGGATTCGTCTCTCATGCCCATTTGTATTGCACCGTAGGTGCCAAATCGGGACTTGTCCCTAGCACCTTCAATCGCTGAGGATTAGCCGGTTTTCCTTCCCCGAGGAAACCGATGCATATCTAGACCATTTTGGAACTATTGTCAACACAATAGACTATGTACACTGGTTAACTTATGTCTTTCAAGCAGAGTGCAAGAATGGACCCGGCGCGGTAACCAACGCGGGAATTCACTCCCAGCACGCGCTTCGGCCAGGGCAGCAGGCCGCCGCACTGGCCGATTACTCTATTCGGTGTTGCATCAGCCCCCTTCTCTCACCAGGGACTACCGTTAGGGAGCTAGCATGTGGCTGCATTCCCGCATGATTCCCCGCCGTCCCGAGCGCTTCCCAAGTAGTTATCCCTGCCGGCTGCCGGCCGCCGGGCACCGATTCCATTCCCCTCCCCATTCCGCAGCGCGCAGTTCCGCGCGGTTGCGTTACACTTGGAGACGTGACTGCGACTTCGACCACTCCTCTCGACGTCGACTGGCTCGGCCATCCACGGTCGATTGCCGCCTGTCTCATCGAAAGCGACGGCCAAGCCGCGCTGATCGACCCTGGGCCCTCTTGTGCGCTTCCGGCGCTTCGCAAGAAGCTCCTTGCGCGCGGTCTTGCCGTCACCGACCTCGACGCCATCCTTCTCACCCACATCCATCTCGACCACGCCGGAGCCACGGGCTCTCTCGTCCGCGAGAATCCGCGCCTCCCCGTGTACGTGCATGCGCTCGGCGCGCCTCACATGGCTGATCCCGTGAAGCTTCTCGAAAGCGCCGGCCGCCTCTACGGCGACAAGATGGGCCGCCTGTACGGCGAATTCCTCCCGGTTTCGCGGGAAAATCTCCGTATCCTCGAAGGAGGCGAGACCCTCTCCATCGGGGCGCGCCAACTCGATGTCCTCCACACCCCCGGCCACGCCCGGCATCACGTTTGCTATTTCGATTCCGCAGAAGGAGTCGCTTTCGTCGGCGACACGGCCGGCATTGGCATCGAGGGCGACAACTTCGTCCTTCCCGCCACTCCGCCGCCGGATGTGGACCTCGATCTCTGGGATTCGAGCCTTGCTGCTATTTCCTCGCGCCGCCCCGCGCGCCTTTTCCTCACCCACTTCGCCTTTTCCAACCACCCGGCGGCGCATCTCCACGAGTTTCGCGAGCGCCTGCATCGCTGGGCCGCGCAGGTCCGCGAACTTCTTCGCGCCTCGGGCGACGAGCCCGCGGCTTTCGCTTCTTTCGTTGGATCCGTCCGCGCTGAGCTCGAGCGCCAGGTCCCCGGGCCGGAATTCGCGCACTACCTGTTCAATGGCGGCCTCGACCTTTCCTGGCTGGGTCTGGCGCGCTATTGGCGCAAGCACGAACTTGCGGCTCCCCCCACCCATTGAGCAGAAGGCCAGACACACCTGCTTCCTGCTTCTCTTCCTGCATCTGTTCAAGTTGTCGGGGAAGATCGTCCGGCGAACGTTACGATGTGGCGGACGTGGAGCTGTCCGCGGCGGTTTCCGTCGGCTTCTCGGCCGCTTCGGCTTCACGCTGGGGTTCCGCTACGGGTGTCGCTGCCGGTTCGGCTTCGCTCTGCTGTTCCGCTTGTGGCGCCACTGCCGGCTCGGCTTCGCCCTGCTGTTCCTCTTGTGGCGCCGCTGCCGGCTCGGCTTCGCCCTGCTGTTCCTCTTGTGGCGCCGCTGCCGGCTCGGCTTCGCCCGGAGGTTCCGCCCGCGAGGGCTCTTTCGGCGCGGCTTCGCTCTGTGCTTCTACTTGCGGTGCAGTTTCGGCCTTTGGCGCCGCGGAAGGCGCCTGCAGAGCTTCGAGCCGCGCTTCCAGTGCATCTGCTAGCAGGCCCACGATCAGCTTCGCGGCGCTTCCATCGGGATCCTTGTCCGGCTGGTATTGGGCCACGTCGAGCGCGAGCAAGTTCTTGTGCGAGACGAGAGCCCGCAATGCGGCCCGCACCTCTTCAGCGCCCAGACCGCCCGGCGCGACGGTCGCCTCCATCGCGGCCAATCCTTCCGGCGCGATCACGTCCACGTCGATGTGCAGCGCAAACTCGCGTTTGTCTGCATGCATGCGCTCGAGCGCTTGCCGCGCGGCTTCCGCCGGCCCCATCCGCCGCACGTCTGAGGCGAACACTCTCGGCATCGGCGATTTGTTGAGAAACTCCTGCTCGCCCGGGTCCAGCCGCTCCAAGCCGAACAACATCACGTCCGGCTCGCGTACCAGCGGCGGCTCGCCCCAGAAGCGCACCAACTCAGCAGCGCCATGCCCGGTCATATGCGCGACCACCATGCCGCAGACCCGCCCCGAAGGGGTCGTCGCCGGCGTGTTCAGATCCGCGTCGCCGTCCACCCAGATCACATTCACCTGCTTGAAATAACGCCGCGCGCCCGCCACGATGGCCATCGCCTGGACGCACTCCCCACCTAGCACCAGCACCAGCGCGCCCGTTTTCACCGCGGGCTCGATGCGCGCGCGCAAGTCGTTCAGCCCGGCGACAACCTCGGACAGATTTCGCGCCCGCGCATGCTCGTCATCCACGGCAAAGAGCCGCGGCGCACAGTCGCCCAGGTCTTCCACTTCATACCCGGCTGCAGTGAGCCGCTCCACCAGTCCGGCCGCGCGCAGCGCTGCAGGCGCCTTCTCCAATCCCGGCTCCAGCGCCGCCGCGCTCGAGGGCGCTCCAATCAAGACAATCTTCTTCGGCTGACGGACGATTTTGACCGCCAAATCTCACTCCTGGATGTGCATCAACCCTGCTGTCTACGATCTGCCCCGGGCCCCGTTCCCAACTCCGCTGGCAGACTGCCTGCCGGCTTCCAGCCTTATTCTTGCATCCTTGTCTTTGCAGTTCCCTAATGTCCGCCGTCTCCGGGCCCCTACAGCCAATTCCTAGCTCTGCCGAGCCGGTGCGATCGTCGCCAACTCCGGCGGCAGCGTGAAGCGCACGTCCTCACGGATCAAATCGAGGTTGCGCTGGTCGGTGAAACCGAACAACGCCAGCCGCTCGCTCACCTGCTCGACGAGAACCTCCGGCGCCGAGGCGCCTGCCGTCAGCCCGACTCGGTTCACGCCCTCGAGCCAGGCGGGATCGACATCCTTGGCCGCGTCGATGAGCTTGGCCTTCACCCCCGACCGCTGCGCCACTTCCACCAACCGGTTCGAGTTCGAGCTGTTCGGCGACCCCACCACCAGGATCAGGTCCACGTCCTTGGCTACTTGCTCGACCGCTTCCTGGCGGTTCTGCGTCGCGTAGCAGATGTCGTCGGAAGCCGGGCCGATGATCTTCGGGAAGCGCTGCCGCAGCCGCGCCACAATCTCCTGCGTATCGTAAAGGCTCAGCGTCGTCTGCGTCAAAAACGCCAGCTTCTCCGGATCTTCCACTTCGAGCGCGTCCACCGCCTCGACCGAATCCACCACGATGGTCTGCCGCGGCGCCTCTCCCGAGGTGCCCACGATCTCCTGATGGTCCTTGTGCCCGATCAGGATGATGGTGCGCTTCTCGCGTGCGAATTTCAGCGCTTCGAGGTGCACCTTGGTCACCAGCGGGCAGGTGGCGTCAATCACCTTCAACGAACGTTCCTTGGCCTCTTCGCGCACGGGCGGCGGCACGCCGTGCGCGCTGAACACCAGCACCGCACCGTGCGGCACCTCGCCGATAGCCTCCACGAAAATCGCGCCGCGCCGCCGCAACTGCTCGACCACGTAGCGGTTGTGCACGATCTCGTGGTGCACGTAAACCGGCGCGCCGTAGGCCTCCAGCGCCAGCTCGACAATATCCACCGCCCGCACCACGCCCGCACAGAACCCCCGCGGCCCCACGCGCAGCAGCACCTTCCCGCTCGTTCCCTGCCCGTTTCCGTTCTGCTTTTCCGGATTACTCATGCTCTACGCTCACCCTGAAGCCCCTCCCGAACACACTCCCCGCAGGGCAAGATTCTCCTTCCTGGATACAGCGTTCCCCCCGGAACACTTCATGATACCGCATCCTCCTCGCCCCTCGCCATTTCTCTTTCGCCCGTGGGCTCAGCAGCTTAGCAGGACGATTGGTCCACGGATGGACGCCTCAGACCCCTTCCTGTAGAATCCCCGCCATCGACTTGAGACGGGCGGGCACTCCGGGCTGTTTACTGGTGTCCGTTTCGCAGGAGGTGGTCATGCTTCAGGAAGGAACTGCTGTGACTTGGGACTCTAAGTACACATGTTATGGTCCACCGCGTGTGGCCGAGAAACTCCTCGTTCTGTTTCTCCTTGCCACCTCTGTCGTGGCGCTAACCAAGCTCGTCAGAACCTGGATTGCACTCCCGCCGTTTGCGAAACTCTCGGTCGACAGGGTGCAATCTGCGCTGCCCAAGCTCGAGAGGACAGCAGTTAGCCTTCGCCGCTGGCTCGTACTGACGCTGCTGGCATGGGCCTTGGTGACGTCAGTCACTATCGTGAATTCCTGTCAGACCATGTTGACATGGGAAAAACTCTCAGGTTGGCAAACCCTGCACCAAGTCTCCGAACTCTCGGTGACCCTGACCTTTGCCCTGGTCGTCGTTACGTTTCTATATCTCATCCGCTGGTACATACTCAATCGCATCGAGCGCTTCCGCAAATAGCGCAGAGTCGCGCCCCTCAGTTTGTTGACCCTCAGGAGCAGCGTGGTGATGTCTTTCCCCTCTTGCGTCCTTGCCTTCCCCGCGTCCTTGCCTTTATCCTCGCTGTTCCATGCTCCTCAAGGATCAAACCGCGCTCATCACCGGCTCGGGCCGCGGCATCGGCCGGGCCATCGCCAGGCTCTTCGCCGCCGAAGGCGCTTCCGTCTTCCTTTGCGCCCGCACCGGATCCGAACTCGCCGCGACCGCTGCGGAAATCACCTCGAGCGGAGGCCGTGCGGCCTACTCCGCCGCTGATCTCGCGAAGGAAGCCGACTGCGCGCGCGTCATCGCCGCGTGCCGCGAACGATTCGGCGGAATCCACATCCTGGTGAACAACGCGGGTATGTACAATCCGCTGAAGCCGGCTGAAGAAATCACGCCCGCGGAGTGGGATGAAGTTCTGGCCGTGAACCTGCGCTCGTACTTTTTGCTGATCCGGCTGGTCCTGCCGGAGATGTACGCCCGCGGTTCCGGCGCCGTCCTCAATCTTTCGAGCCTTTCCGCCAAGGCCGCTTTTCAGTGGAGCTCGCCCTACGCGGCCGCCAAAGCCGGGGTCCTCGGCCTCACGCGCGCGGTGGCTGCCGAGGCTGCTCGCAAAGGCGTGCGGGTCAACGCCATCTGCCCCGGCCCGGTCGCCGAGACCCGCATGTCGCAAGAACTGGGCCGCGCCATCGCCGAAAAACTCGGCATCACGCCCGAACAGCAGCTCGCCCATTTCGTGAAAGCAATCCCGCAGGGGCGTCCGCAAACCGCCGATGAAATCGCCCGCGCCGCCTTGTTCCTGTGCTCCGATCAAGCCAGCGCCATCACCGGGCAGTCGCTCAACGTGGACGGCGGCATGGCTTTCTATTGACGACTTGGTGGGGTCGGGAGGCGACGAAAGATCTCTCCAAGGCGTTTTTTGCCATATCCGCAGCTCAGTCTCGTTCTTGGATTGATTTTTCCCCGCACAAGTGTTACCTAGCTTCAGGCCCCTTCATCCGGGCCTTTCGGTCAACAAGGAGCAGACACATGAAAAAGCTTTTCGCTCTTGCCGCCGTGACGCTTTTCGCGCTGCCACTCGCGGCCCAGGCGCCTTCCAGCTCTTCAGCACCAGTGCCCGCAGCAGCCCCCCAAGCTGCGGCGAACCCGGCTTCGCAGGGCCGTAGGTTCCGCGTGGCCATCTTCGATTTCGATTACGCCACGGTGCACAGCGGCGTCAGCGCCCTCTTCGGGGCCGACGTGGACGTCGGCAAGGGCATTTCCGATATGCTGGTGAAATATCTCGTCAAGGACGGCACTTATTCCGTCATCGAGCGCAAAGCGCTGGACAAGATCCTCACCGAACAGAACTTCTCCAATAGCGACCGGGCCAACCCCACGAGCGCCGCAAAAATCGGCAAGCTGCTCGGCGTGGACGCCATCATCGTCGGCAGCATCACCCAATTCGGCGGCGAGACCAAGAAGACCGGGATCGGCGGCGCCGGCGGCGGGTTCGGCGGCTTTGGCCTCGGCGGTATCAGCCACAAGAAGACGAAGGCTACCGTCGCGCTCGACGCCCGGCTCGTGGACGTTGACACCGGCGAAATCCTCGGCGTCGCCGAGGGCAAGGGCGAGTCCAAGCGCGAAAGCACCTCGCTCACCGGCGGCGGAGGCAATTGGGGCGGCTTCGGCGCCGGCGGCGTGGACTTCTCCAGCAGCGGTTTTCAGGAGACCATCATCGGCGAGGCCGTCAAGGCCGCCGTAGAGCAAATGAGCGCGGAGGTGATCGCCGACAATGCCAAGCTCCACGCCCGCACCATCGTTGTGGAGGGGCTCGTCGCCGCGGTTGATGCCGGACAGGTCATTCTCAATGTCGGCGCCAAGGCCGGCATCAAGGTTGGCGACCAGTTCAGCGTTCAGCGCGTCACCAAAGAGATCAAGGACCCGGCCACCGGGAAAGTCATCCGCCGCTTGGCGACCTCCATCGGCATCATTCAGGCCACCGACGTGGACGATCTCTCGGCGGTCTGCAGCATTGTCTCCGGGGCAGGCATCAAGACCGGCGACGCCGTGAAGACAGTTACGCAGTAGACCCGCGAGGGAGCGGCGCGCCTTTTCCTCCAGCGGCGCGTCTCCAAAAAAGATCGGGCCGGCTGTCTCTAGGATAGCCGGCCCTTCTTGTCAATATCAGTTGTTACGGCCTTCACCCCAACAAACGGCTGAGGCCGCAGTGTCCTGTCATTCCGCCCAGCGGGGCGCCGTTACTGCACCGGCTCCGAGTCCGGCCCGGAGAGGCGCTTTCTGCCGGCCACTCCAACAAACGCCAGTCCGCGGCGCGCGATGTCCAGCGCCGGAGCAGCATGCTGCTCTGTGCGAGCCAACACGGTCTCCCAGCCCTTTTGCATCAGGTACACGCTGAAAACCACGAAGGCCAGCGCTGCAAATCCCAGCGAAAACAGCGCGAACACCGCCAGCAGTTCCCTCACAAAATAGATCTGCACGGCGGCAAGCGCGATCAGAAACCACCACATCCACTTCCGGCTGGCATCCTTCTTCATTATCCCCCCGAGTCCAATCCCCTTATCCATCTTGTCTCCAATGCTCTCGAACAGAGTCCCAAACTGCCTACGAAGATTAGATGCAAGAAGAGGCCCACTGGACACATGGGCAATCTGCACCTGTACTATTGGACAGCTAAGTGTCTGAAAAACCGATGGTACAGGCGACACAATTTGCTGCTAAACCTGTTTCCCAGTACTTCCTCTTCCCATCTCGGGACGGGTATTTCCTTCCGCTTCTGTGTAATACGGACGCCTTCCTCTTTCCGGAAAACGTCGCTTTTTGCGCCTGCAGATTCTCGCCGCGCCCGCCTCTCTACGCAGTTAAACACCTGGAGTGGCCAGATGTTTCGGCCGGCTCCGGTCGCTGCTTTCAACCGGCCAAACAGCCGTTACGCGCCCGCGCGGATGTGCGCACAAAAAAATCCCGGGCTGCTCGCCTTGAGCGGGCAGCCCGGGTTGGGTACGGGGAGTGCGGCCGCCCGGCTTGTGCGGGCGGCCCTTGGCGATCACTGTGTGTGAGTCACGTCAAGCCACTCGACTCGCTGAAACGACGGGATAATCGTGGATGCCTCCTGTCCCGACGGAATAATCGTGGTCGAAGGGAACCACGGCGGCGAAAAGGAGCCCTGCGCGAACCGGCGATCGAACCAGATATTTCGCGTCGTCGTGTTGCCGCTCTTGGCTTGGTTCGCAATCCGGCCGCCCAGTAACGTCAGGGTGTTGATGTGGTTCCCTACGTTGATCCAGCCGCCGCTGCCGCCAGTGGAAATCATGGCGATGGAAGCGTCGATTTCGAGGTTCCCGTCAGACTGCGAGTTGTTCATCTGCACGTCCCCGGTCGCCGTGAAGATTCCGAGGACTTGTCCTTTGTCGTTTCCGGGAATCAACGTGTCCGCCGGAGTGCCCGGAATCTGGTTTTGCGTGGTCGTGACGGGTTCGGTCTTGTAGAGGATGTCGCCGGTAATGGTCACGTTGCCGCTCGCGGTGATGGTCAGAGCAGTGCCGTCCTGAATGGCGGCCTTACCCTCCCCAGGCCCTTTCAAGGACGTGATGTTCCCCCCGTCCGTCCCCGCTGGTTCCACATACAGCATTGTCGCGGGACCGACGGCTGTCGGAGGAGCCCCGTCCGCATACATCATCGGAACACCGATGATCGTGAGGGTGCTGTGCCCGGCGTTGTCCGAGACCGTCGTGGTGTTGGTCGCATTGCTGACCGTGATCGTCGTAGTCGTACTGCCCTGCGTGATGGCGTAAACCTGCGCGCCGGCGGCGTTGATCGAAATCACCACGGACGCATCTCCCCCTACGAGGAAACCTCCGCCGGTGAATGTGGGTGGAATCGTTTTGCCCGACGAGTCCTTTGTCGTGTACGGAATCCACACACCTTTGGTGTTGTTGCCGGTGCCCGTCGCCGGATACGACGTTGTTGGGACGATGCTCTTTAGCACGCTGTTCATCGTGCTTTGATTAGGTGACGCGCAATTCGGCGGGGTCCCAATGCAATCTCCGATGCCGTCGAGTACGGCCTGCTCCTGGCTGAAGCTGTTCCCCGGCAAGGGAATCGAGTTCTGACCCTGCTTGAACCCCGACTGAAACTGGGGGGCGATGGTGGTCCCATTGTACTTATCCGATGAACCGGTCACTGGGTCGCAGTGGCCATTGCCACTGGAGTACTCGTATCCGGCCTTGGCGTTGACCGTGCCCACGCTGTCGGTGAAGACATACGAGCTCGAAGAGCCCGTAAGGCCCGAATCTCCAAAGTTTATCGAGTCGTTCGAGAACACCGGACCCGTAAACGTGCCGGGAACCAACGGGGAGTCGCAGATCGCGTACGTGTTCAAGAATGTGCCCCAACCGGAGAAAGGCCTTTTCTGTGGTCCGCTGGGCTTTGTGGTGGCGTTGAAAATCAAACTGCCCTTGTCCTTCAGTATGGTCGTTTCCGTGCCCTTGGATTGGCCCATTGTGTAGATCTCATAGGAAAACACGTAGCTGTAGCTAGGGTTGTAACAATTCGTCGAGGTCGGCGTTGTGCATAGCGTGTTTATGGGAGGGGCGTTAGTGCAGGAGTAGCCCGAGGGCAACGGGGTGGGGTTTCCCGTCCCTGTCCACGTGTACCCTAGCCCACATGACGAGAGCGTCAGAGTGTTGACCACCCCGGCGGCGGTGTCCAAACTGAACTGCCCCGGCCAGCCGGACGCAGGCTGCCCCAGCGATTGGGATGACTTGTACTTGTTAATGATATTGGTCAGAACAGTGGCCTCGGTGCCCGTCGTGATTGGCTGTTGACCCTGCTCTTGGAAATTGGCGTTCTGCAAGCCCAGGAACTGGTTGACCATGTCCTGCCGGATGATGTTCAGGCCGGAATCAGCGGCGTAGAACGACGCGCGGTAGTCCCGGTAGTAGCCGTTGATCAGGACATCGGAACTGACGCTGAGCACCATGGTCAAGGCCAATGCCATCAATAACATTAACAGCAGAAGTGTGGTGATCAAGGCGATGCCGCGCGGTTTCCGCCGGAGCCGCCCGCCGAATCTTGAAAACAAACCCATGTGCGTGCGCATGCGTTCCTCCATCAACCGGTTGTATCTTTCATGCTGAGATTTCGGGGATTGATCACTACGGAGACCGGCTCGACCTCGTAGGGACCTTTATCGAACGTGTTACGGTAAGCGTAGTTCGGATAGCTCGATGGCGTCGTGCGCCCGATCAGCGAGATCCGCACCGACCGGATCTGTGACATGTCGCCGACGTAATTGTATGTATAGATATCTTGTCCACTAAAGTCAGTATTCGTATTGTTCCAGATGGATACGCCGACTTTGAAACCGATGATTTGCTCGGCGATCACGTCCCCGGGGACGGCGTTGTTGACGCTCCGCATCAGCTTGGGATTCTTCGGATCCGTGGCGGCATCCACATAGTACCTGATCCCGCGCTTGTCGATCCTTAGGACCCAGTCAGTGGGGCAGTACTGAACTCCGAGTTTGTTGTTTGCTGTGGTGGTAATGCCCAGGGGATCGTTTGCGGCCGTGTTCGTCCCGTCGCTGTTGGTAGGAACGTGCTGGAGCAGCACGGGATTCGTCGAGCCATTAACAGCGGTGAGCATCGCCGACGTCATCTGGGACCCGCTTGCATTGATGAGCAGGACTTGATCGCCGGCACTGAAATTCGAAGCATAACCGGGGAGTGTGCCGGATATCGGCGTAGCATACAAACTGGTGTCTGTTGTGAGCACGCAGCCACCCGTTGAGGTGCTCGGGTGCGCCGGAGGCACTGTCGTATCGACAGCCACGATGCTCAACGTGTCGAAACACCCCGCGGCATACGTGTAATTCGTTGCATTGAAGCAAGCGCTCGCCGGTGCGGGAGTGATCGCGACGCCCACGGGCCAGGCCGGTATGTCCGCCCCCGCGAAATAGCCCGCCCCCGCATTCGAGACGTCAATCTGCATTTGCGTGATCGCGTTGCGCAAACCGAAGTTCAACGCCACTAGGTTCTGCTGCTGGGTGAAGAGCGGGGCGTGCTCCCGGAAGAGGCTAAAAGCGGCTCCGGCCACGATCAAAAACACCACCATCGCGATCAGCAGTTCAATGAGAGAAAAGCCGGAGCGCCTACTCCGCCGTGCGAATGCCCGTGGTGCTGCTTCCGATTCGCTATATCTGTTCATCATGGCCTCACCATGGTCATCTGGAATGGAATCACCGGCCGCGCCGCGACGTCCGTGAGCTGCACAACGACTGTAATCCGCCGCACCCCTGTCACTTGCGCGCCGTTGATCACGGGATCCTTTTCAATGAACCACCGCCGCTTGAACACGAGCGAGTCTGGCGTCGGCGTAGGGGGCGCGCCCGATGGCAAGGTTGGCCCGATCTGGCCGTTGGGAGAATGGTACGTGGTGACGTAGCCGGCGGCTGTCTTGACCGTCTCCGCGATGGCGCCGGTCGTGCCTCCCGCGTTGCCGCCCGCGGTGATCTGCACTGTGTCGGAGTAGTCCACCGTCTCGGCGGGGAAGCAGCCGCCGCTCGTGATCGATTGAGACGGCATATCCTGGGTCAGGCTGCCCGCCGTACCACCGTCCGGGGCCCAGATGTTCGGGTCGGCACATGGTGTGGCGCCGCTCGTGGTGGCAAAGCGGTTCAAGTCCTCGAGCTTCTCCGAAGCCAGCATGGCCACAAGGCTTTCTTCCCGGGACGTATTCGTCTTGCTGAACATCTGGGTCATCAGTGCCGCCACCGAAAACATTCCGGTCACGAGGACGAATACCGCCACCATCACTTCAATGAGGCTGAAGCCGCGCTCACGTCTTGTCTTCCGGTGTAATCCCGCTGTTGCGATCATTCGACACCCCATGAACTCAGATCTACGGACACGGTGAAGTGCCGTTGCACGTCTTGATGCTTCCAAAGTTGGACACCGTGATGTTTGTCGACTTGCCCTGGTAGCTCACGACAATGTTGTTCAACGCCCCGGCCGCGGCCTGCACCTGTCCATTCGGGTGAAACTGTAGCGTCACGTTCCCTTTGGGGAGCGTGACCGCTGTGCTCCCCAATGGAATCGCGCCGCCCACATTCGTAAAAGCCCCGGCGCAGGCCGGCGGGACCGCGGGTGGGGTCACTACTTCACTCGAGACTTGATACTTCTTGGTCGTGCTGCTGAATGCGACCTGCAACTGGCAACCCTGGAAAATGGCTTGGTAGCGCGCGGACTGGATCGCTCCGGTTATGGAGGAAACCGCGGCCCCCATCCGATAGGATGCCATCGCAGACTGCGTTATCGGGATTGCCATCCCCACCAAGACGAGCCCCACGAGCAAGGCGATGATGAGCTCGACCAGCGAGAAACCTTGGGCTGAGGCCCGGCATCCAGATGGTTTCAGCTTACTGAGTCCGTGGCCGCTGTCCATCACACTCTCTCCTGTAACGATGGTTCCCCATACTGGGGGACACCTGCGTTCGAAGGGATGGGAGCACATGGTAGGCCACCCCCACCAGGACTCTATGTTACTGAAATCGCGGTACTTGTTCTGTCTGGTTAATCAAGGGGAAGCCGGTGACTAGGCGGGATGTAACAAAACGAAACGGATTCGGACCCCGCCTCCACGGACCACAAGGTCATCTTTCTCCCTGTAGCTCGTGCTTTTGAGGGATTCGTCCGCGTTCTTGTGGCTCACCTTCTGAAGGAAAGCCCAAGACTCGGCGCTACGCTCTTCTCAGCCACTCAGCCCACACACCCGCGCCCAATAATCGCCGGCCGGGGCGCAGATTGTGATTCACAGGGAACTTGGTAGCCCCGACGGGAATCGAACCCGTATTTCGGCCTTGAAAGGGCCGCGTGCTAACCGTTGCACCACGGGGCCACGCGCCGTGCGGTTCATCGTGAACGTTCACCGCGAGCGATGCGCAACTTTCTTCTAGAGTATGGAAATTCACCGCAATTGACAAGCAGTCGGGCAGGAATCCTTCTTCTCTCCTCCACTACCTTACTTTACTTCCTTGGCTTCATTGACCTCCCTTTCGCTCTGCACACTCCTCATGCCAGGCCATCTGGATCGCTTCGAGTTTGCCTTCGTTTGACGCGTCCGGAGCGCCCGCGAAACTTTCGAGGCCGCAGACCCACTTGTGCAAGTCCGTGAACCGCACCGTCAGCGGATCAGTCTCCGGAAATTTGTCCGCCAGCGCGATGGCAATCCCTTCGGGGTCATCCCAATCCAGCATTCCCGCCATATCTGCTCCTCAAAAACGCCTCAGTGGCTTCCTCTCCTAGTGTTCCGCTTCCTTGGCGTAATTCTTATTCCATTCCGGAATCTCCACGACGACATCGGTCGTGCCGTCGGGCACGCACTGGCAGCCCAGGCGCGATTTCGGAGTAATTCCGGGAGCTTCGTCGAGCTGATCGAACTCGGCGTCGGTGCCCTCGTTGCAGGTCTCCAGTCCTTCGTGGACGATGACGTGACACGTCGAGCACGCGCAGACGCCGCCGCAGGCATGGTCGAGCCCGACCTTACACCCCTCGGAAATATCCAGGATGCTTCCCGGCAGTCCGTTGTGCCCGTAAGGGATCTTTCCCGGGTCCACTTCGATGGTCTTCCCGCTCGGCAGAAAAGTGACTTTGTACTTCTTCGTGGCCGGTTTGTACTTGACCTCTTCAATATAGGGGTTCGTTCCTCCCATCGCCCTCTCCCTCTCGCCTACACTTCCGCGAGACGCTTCCCTTCGACTGCTGTCGAAATCGCCTGGTTCATCATTGTTTCCGCCAAGTGCAGGGTCGCTTGGTTCAATTCGTCCAGGCGCGCGCGCACCAGCTTGTAGTCCGTGCCCGCTGCGGCCTGCTGGAGCGCCGCCACCGCGGCGTCAATTCGCGCGCGCTCCTCCGGCACAAGCCCGGCCGCCTGTTCCGCGCGGAGCGCTTTCGCCGTGGCCTTGAGGACCGTATCCGCTTCATTTCGGGCCTCGATGAGCTGGCGCTCGGCGAAATCTTGCTCCGCGTACTCGATCGATTCCTCGAGCATGCGCTCGATCTCCGCGTCGGAAAGCCCGTAGCTCGGCTGCACTTCCACCAAGCGTTGTTCGCCCGAGTGCAGGTCCCGCGCCGCCACTTGCAGAATCCCATTCGCATCAATCAGGAACTTCACCTCGATGCGCGCCAGGCCCGCCGGCGCCGGCGGCACCTTCAGAGTGAACCGTGCGAGCGAGCGACAGTCTTTGGCCAACTCGCGCTCGCCCTGCAGCACGTGGATGTCGATGCCGGTCTGGTTGTCCACGCCGGTCGTGTACATTTCCTGGGCGCTCGCCGGTATCGTGGAGTTGCGCGGGATCACTTTGGCCACCGCGCCGCCGTACGTCTCGATGCCGAGCGAGAGCGGAGTCACGTCGAGCAACAGCATGGTCTTCACGCCGCTCTCCAGAATGTCGGCTTGCACCGCCGCGCCGAGCGCCACCACTTCGTCAGGATTGAGCTCCGTGTGCGGCCGCCGGCCGAAGAATTCCTCGACCGTGCGCTGCACCAGCGGCGTCCGCGTCGCTCCACCGACCAGCACAACCTCGTCGATGTCCGCAGACTTCAGCTGCGCGTCGGCCATGGCCTGCCTCACCGGACCTATCGTCCGCTCGACAACCGGCCGGATCAGCTCCTCGAATTCCTCGCGCGAAATCTCGCGCGCATAGATCGCGCCCGAGGGCAGCGGCAGCCGCACCCTCGCGCGTCCATTCTCCGAGAGCTCGTGCTTGGCGCGGATCAATGCCTTGCGTAGCTCCTGCACAAGCTCAGGCTCCCCGGAGAGGTTGAGCCGGAGCTGCCTCGCAATCTCCTCGCGGACCAACGCTTGCAGCAAGTTGTCAATGTCGTCTCCGCCTAGGTGCGTGTCACCGTTCGTCGCCAGCACCTGGTAGATGTCCCCCGCGGCGGTGGAAACCAGCTTCAGAATCGAAATGTCGAACGTTCCGCCACCCAGGTCGTAAACCGCCACGCGGCCGCGCCGCTGCTCGTGCAAACCGTAGGCCAGCGCCGCCGCCGTCGGCTCGTTCACCAGGCGCAACACTTCGAGGCCGGCCAGCCGCCCGGCGTCCTTGGTCGCTTGTCGCTGAGCGTCGTTGAAGTATGCCGGCACGGTGATCACCGCGCGGTCCACCGGCTCGCCGAAATGCGTTTTGGCCCAGGTCTTCAGTTCGCGCAGGATAAACGCGGAAATCTCCGGCGGCGTGAACACCCGTTCGCCCAAACGCACGCGAATCACACTCTCGCTTGCCGGATCGATGCGGAAAGGAAAGATCTTCAGCTCGTTCTGTACGTCGGCGACGCCACGCCCCATGAGGCGCTTCACCGAATAAATGCTCCGTTCCGGCTGCGTCAAGAGCCGCCGCCGCGCTGGCTCACCTACGATGATGCCGCCGTCCGGATCGAGACTCACCACCGAGGGACAGAGCGTCTCCCCATACGGTCCCGGAATGCATCGCGGCCGGCCCGTCGCCGCGTCCATGTACGCGACCAGGCTGTTCGTCGTCCCCAGATCGATCCCGACTATCTTTCCCATCTTTGCTTGGTTCTCCGGGGGCAGCCGCGCAGGCTTCCGCGTGCGCGTTTCTTCAAGCCTCCGCCAACTCCTTCCCCACGTTCGATACGAGGTTCCGAATGTACGACCGTCGGTTCAGCATCTCGTTCATTCGCGACATCAGTTTCTTCCGGGCCGCATCGTCCGCGCCGGCGTCGATCGCCTTGTCCCATTCGCCAAACACGCTCTCCAGTTGCGCGTCCACCTCGCCAAGCTTCTCCGCAAAGCTCTTCTCCGCCGCTTCCAGCTTGGCTCTCAACGCGGCCAGGTTTCCCCCTGCCGCTCGCGTCGCCTTCAACTCATCGAGCGCCTCGTTCAGCTCGAACACTTCCTCGAGCAACTCCGGCGGCGCCTGCTGCCTCTGTTCGCCCTCCTTACGGGCGCCCTCGATTGCCAGCAGATACTCCACCCGTGCAAGGGGCTCGCGCAACGTGCGGTAGGCATCGTTCAGCTCGGAACTGTGCTTGAGCGAAAGTTCCCGCTCGCGTTCGGTGGCCTGCGTGTACTTGTCCGGGTGCAGCTTCCAGCTCAGCTCGTGGAACCGCTTTTCGAGATCGCTCTCGTTTAGCCGCAGCTTGCGCGGCACTCCAAAAATCACGAAGTAATCGATCTCGCGCGGAGTCTGCTGGAGCTTCCCGCAATTCGAGCAGAAAAGCGGCCCCTTGGTCTTTTCCTGGCAGTGCCAGCAGACCAGTGGCGGCGTCGCTGTGGTCGGTGAGGTCATTCCTCGTCTTCCCTGTCTTGACGAAAAAAAAGTGGCTGGCGGGTCAGGCTGCCAACCACTAGTCTCGCCCGCGTCTGAATCAACCAGGCCCGTTGAACCCCCGGAGACTTACGCGGTGAACGAGCTGCCGCAGCCGCAGCTTCGCGTCACATTCGGATTCTGAAAGACGAATCCCTGGCGGATGAGCGTCTCTTCGTAGTCAAGCGTCGTGCCGTTCAGATACAGAAAGCTCTTCGGGTCCACGAAGACGCGCGAACCATGCTCCTCGAAGATCTTGTCGCGGTCGCGCGCCTGGGTCTCGAGCCGCATCGCGTAGGACAGTCCAGAGCAGCCGCCGCCCTGTACGCCGACGCGCAACCCGCCCGTCTTCTGCGACACACCTTCATGCTCGAGCAACGCGCGGATTTTCTGCGCGGCGCGCTCGGTCAGATGGATGGTGGCCGCGCCCGTTTCAACTGTGTTCGTGGCCATATCAGACTGCTCCTGCGCCTTCGCCGACGCCCGGCCGCTCGCGTCAAATCATACTACTGATGCGCGGCTCTTGCTTCGACGGGCGTCTCGACGCCGTGTTTCTTCTTCCAGTCGCCGATGGCCGCCTTGATGGCGTCTTCGGCAAGCACCGAACAGTGGATCTTCACCGGTGGGAGCGAAAGCTCGCGCACGATGTCGGTGTTCTTGATGGCCATCGCCTCGTCCACCGTCTTGCCTTTGACCCATTCGGTCGCTAGTGACGAGCTGGCAATCGCCGAGCCGCAGCCAAAGGTCTTGAACTTGGCTTCTTCGATCACTTGCGTCTCGGGATTGATCTTCATCTGCAGCTTCATCACGTCGCCGCACTCCGGCGCGCCCACCAGGCCCGTCCCCACATTCGGGTCCTCCTTCGGCAGGCTGCCGACATTGCGCGGATTGTTGTAATGGTCTACCACCTTGTCCGAATACGACATGTTTGCTTCCCCCTCCTCGAAAGATCAAAAAAGCATGCGGCCGGGCGAACTCTCACGCTGCCGTCCACTTCATCTTGCTCAGATCCACGCCTTCCTTGGCCATCTCATACAGCGGCGACAAATCGCGCAGCTTGTTGACCACCTGCACCATTCGGTCGATCACGTAGTCCACTTCTTCTTCCGTATTGAACCGGCCCAGTCCGAAGCGGATCGAGGTGTGGGCCAAGTCCTCGCCAACACCCAGCGCCTTGAGCACGTAACTCGGCTCGAGCGTCGCCGATGTGCAGGCCGAGCCGCTGGATACCGCCACGTCGTTGATACCCATCAGCAGCGACTCGCCTTCCACGTACGCAAAGCTCATGTTCAGGTTGTTCGGCAGGCGATGTTCCATGGAGCCATTGATGTACAGCTCGTCGAGCTTGGCAAGCAATCCGTCCTTCAGCCGGTCGCGCAGTTTCCTCATCCGCTCCGATTCCGCCGGCATCTCTTCCCTGCAGATCTCGCAGGCTTTGCCCAACCCGACGATGCCTGGCACGTTCAGCGTGCCCGAGCGCATACCCCGTTCGTGTCCGCCGCCGTCGATGATGGCCGCGAGCTGCACGCGGGGATTCCGCCGCCGCACGTAGAGCGCGCCGATACCCTTCGGCCCGTAAAGCTTGTGCGCGCTGATCGCCAGCAGATCGATATTGTCCTTCTGCACGTCCACAGGAATCTTCCCCACTGCCTGCACGCCGTCCACGTGGAAAAACACGCCGTGCTCTTTCGCAATCTTGCCGATCTCGGCGATCGGATTGATCACGCCGATTTCATTGTTCGCATACATGATGGAGATCAGGATCGTCTTCGGGGTTATGGCTTTGCGCAGCTCGTCGGGGTTTACGCGGCCGTCTCTCTCGACCGGCAGGTAGGTCACTTCGTAGCCGTATTTCTCCAAGCGTTTACAGGTGTCCAACACCGCCTTGTGCTCGATCGCCTGTGTGATGATGTGGTTCCCCTTCTCGCGGAACATCTCGGCGATGCCCTTGATCGCGAGGTTGTCTGACTCCGTGGCCCCGCTCGTGAAGATGATCTCCTTGGGCGTAGCGTTGATCAGGCTGGCGATCTGCCCGCGCGCATTCTCCACTGCCGCTTCCGCCGTCCAGCCGTACGCGTGGTTGCGGCTCGCGGCATTGCCGAACTTTTCGGTGAAATAAGGAAGCATCTCGTCGAGCACGCGCGGGTCAACCGGCGTGGTCGCGTGATTGTCCATGTATACCGGCAGCTTCAAAGTCATTCTTAATCTCCCCCTAGGTCTGCAACTCGACGAGCAAAGGTTCTTCAGGGTCCTCGCTCATCTGTGAAATCGTCACCGTGCTCAGCACCTGCAGGATGCTGTCGTTCACCCGCCGCAACGGTTCACGCACCGAGCAGTGCAAGGTCGCATCGCAATTGCCGTGGCTGGTCACGCAGGAGGTGATCAGCACCGGCCCGTCAACAGCCGAGATGACGTCCAGCGCGCTGATTAGCCCCGGCTCGCGCGCGAGCTGGTAGCCCCCGCTTGAACCGTGCCGTGCCACCACCAATCCCTGCCTCGCAAGCTTCTGCAGCACCTTGGCCATCAGTGGGGCTGACACCCCGTACCTCTCTGAAATGTCGCCGGCGCTTCGCGACTCCCCTTGCCCGCTCTTCGCCAGGTGCTTGACGGCGATCAGGGCGTAGTCAGCCTTCTTAGAGAGTTTGAACATGGCGATATCCGACTAATTCAGTCGCACTTCATGTTACCTCACGTAGCGAATCCCTGTCAAGCTACTTGAAATCAGCCGAACACCCATGTTTTTCAAGCGCTTAGAGTACGACCAGATGAGTCTGATTTGTACAGAACATGTCGCCGGGCGGCGGAATTTGGCATTGAACGGGGTCTGGGCAGCCTTGAGCGGTCCTACCACGCACGATCCTCACCCGAGGGGATCAGAGGTGTATCATGCTCGTACACAGGGTGGCCCTGCCTCGAAGTGACTACTCAGTGGGCAGAGGGCCGGGCCTCGCTGCATTCTGATCGTGGGTTGCGTGCGCTCGGATTAGAATCGCTTGGTGTCAAAGGGGGGAATCTGACATGAGAACAAACCATACTGCATGGAGAATTGCGCTGGGCGTATTTGTAGTGGCCATCTGTTTCGGTGTGGCCGCGATAGTCGCCGGTAGGGCAGCGGCGCAGGGGCCTTCGGGCTACCACCTCATCAAGAAGGTGAATCTCGGCGGCGAAGGTGGCTGGGACTACCTCGCGATGGATGCGCCGTCGCGGCGTCTGTTCATCTCGCGCGGCACGCACGTCTTGGTCGTGAACGCCGATAGCTACGAAGTCGTAGGCGACATCCCGGACACTGAGGGCGTGCACGGCGTCGCGTTCGCGCAGGATCTCGGCCGCGGCTTCACCAGCAACGGCCGCGCCAACACCGTCACGATTTTCGATCTGAAAACTCTGAAGCCCGTCGGCAGCGCGAAGACGGGACAGAATCCCGACGCAATTCTGTACGATCCGGCATCGCATCGCGTATTCACATTCAACGGGCGCAGCGGCGACGCAACCGCAATCGACGCGGCGACTGGAGCAGTCGCCGGAACCGTGGCACTTAGCGGGAAGCCGGAATTCGCCACAGCCAACGGCGCGGGCCTCGTGTATGTGAACCTCGAGGACAAGAGCGAGCTTGTCGCGTTCGATTCGAGCGCGCTGACCGTGGCAAACCGCTGGCCCCTGGCCCCCTGCGAGGAACCTTCAGGGATGGCCATCGACACCCAGCACTCGCGGCTCTTCATCGGCTGCCACAATAAGATGATGGCGGTCGTGGACGCCAACAATGGCAAAGTCGTGGTCACGGTGCCGATCGGGCAGGGCGTGGACGCCAACCGCTTCGATCCCGCAGCCGGCCTGGCGTTTGCCTCTTGCGGCGACGGCACGCTCACGGTCGCCCACGAAGACACCCCGGACAAGTACACGGTGGTGGAAACCGTAGCCACACAGCGCGGCGCGCGCACGATGGAGATCGATCCCCAGACGCACAACGTCTTTCTCGTCACCGCGGAATTTGGCCCACCGCCCGCAGCCACGCCGGAGAATCCGCGCCCGCGTCCGGCGATCGTGCCCGGCTCATTCACGCTGCTCGTCTTCGGCAGGTAGGATTGCCCTGACGAAGACGTGCGGCTGCTGGCTTGCCCCGAGCGGTATGTGCGAGAGGTCATTCTGAGCGTGGTATCATCCCTCCGCGCTGAACGGCCAGGTCGCGATGCAACGAACGTTCTCGCCGGAAGAACTGCGCCCGGCGAGCGGTGAAACGGAAAAGCGCTGCTGACCATTCCGCTCAGAAAAGAGGCCGGACGGTTGTTTTGACGCTGTTTCGTGCCGCGTTTCAGAACTTGAAATGTGAAAAGGAGCTGACCATGAAGAAAGCTCTGTGCGTACTGGCTGTGATAGCGGTCACGGCTGTATCCGCTTTTGGCCAGAAGAGGGAGATCGGGCGAGTCCAGAATGCGGGCAAAGTGATGCAAGAAATTCTCAACGTCCCCGACAACATTCCGCAGGACCTGATTGACCGGGCGTCCTGCGTTATCGTTCTGCCGTCGGTGGTCAAGTTCGCCATCGGTTTCGGCGGCAGCTATGGCCGGGGGGTGATGACCTGCCGGCATGGCGCGCGCAACCCCAGCCACTGGGGAGCGCCGACGATGATCGCGCTCGAAGGCGGCAGCTTCGGCCTGCAATTGGGCGGGCAAGCTACCGACTTCGTGCTGCTCATCATGAGTCCGCGCAGCGGCGAAAGTATCTTGAGCAGCAAGGTGAAGCTCGGCGCCGATGCCGCCGCGGCCGCGGGACCCAAGGGCCGCGACTTGGCCGCTGCCACCGACGTGGCTCTGCGCGCCGAAATCCTCACCTACTCGCGCTCGCGCGGCCTCTTTGCCGGAGTGTCTTTGGAAGGCTCGACGCTCCGCGCCGATAACGACGCCAACAAGAATCTGTACGGTCGAAAACTGGATGCGAAGGCGATCGCGTTCAATGGCGTGGTGGCGCCGCCTCCAGCCGCGCAGCTGCTGATCGCCGTGCTGAACAAAGAAGCTTCGGTCAACAAGTCCGCGAAGTAAGGATTTGCCAGCGCAGCGGTTCAGGGGATCTGACGGCATCGTTTCGCCTTTCGGGTTCGAGCCGCGACCGACCGCCATGATACGGTCCGCCGGTGTCCGGCCCAGTGGATGGCGTGGCGGGCAGGGCGCTCGGGTCCGGTGTCGGGACTCCGGGGGAGTCCACCGGACTCCAAAAATCGGAGACAGGCTCCGGGGACGGCGGCAGTACCGTGACCTATGGAAAAGTCCCCCCACCCCCCGTCTTTTTTTGTAACTGCGGATTCTAAAGGGTTTTATTACTCCGAGCGGTAAGTAGTGAACATTTTCAGGCGGCGTAGGCGACATGTTCCTCGTGGAAATAGCGCCGCACCTTGGCCGGTTGTTTCTGGGTGCTGCGCAGATGACCCCGCAGCGA